>AUXO011726505.1_pt1 | contig 33104 bp, 29 predicted proteins | sample 768731 | NCBI WGS metagenome assembly AUXO01 (sample SAMN02715735, study PRJNA202380) | gut metagenome | biome: sheep rumen | host: Ovis aries | place: New Zealand: Palmerston North
TTCGGTTAATCCCCCGCGGATTAACTGAAAACTGTCAACTGCCAATTTTCAACTGTCAACTAAATAGCATGAACGTTATAAAGACATTAATCGACGGTGTGGTGATTATTGAGCCACGCATATTCGAAGATGCCCGAGGATATTTCTTCGAATCATTTTCACAGAGAGAGTTTGATGAGAAAGTACGTCCTATCACTTTTGTGCAGGACAACGAGAGTAAATCCTCGTACGGTGTGATGCGTGGTCTGCATTTCCAGCGTCCACCATTTACGCAGAGTAAGTTGGTGCGCTGCGTGAAGGGTGCTGTGCTGGATGTGGCAGTGGATATTCGTAAGGGTAGCCCGACATATGGACAGCATGTGGCAGTGGAGCTGACGGAGGATAACCATCGGCAATTTTTTATCCCGAAGGGCTTTGCCCACGGCTTTGCTGTCCTCTCAGAAACGGCTGTCTTCCAGTATAAATGTGATGAGTTCTATCATCCCGAAGCTGATGGCGGCATCAGTATCCTCGACGAATCATTAGGTATCGACTGGCACATCCCTATAGAGAAAGCCAACCTTTCTGATAAAGATACCAAGCATTCTCTGCTGAAGGATTTCGATAGTCCATTTAATATAAATGAATATTTGTACATGTAATATGTTTAATTTAGATAAATTCATATCTGATAGTGTGACCTTCCGTCCGAGTAGCATGTTTGAGCCAGATATTAAGGCAAATGCTGAGATACTGACACGCGAGATTAAAGGTAAGAAGGTCTGCGTAATAGGTGGAGCAGGTTCCATTGGTTCCAGTTTCATTAAGGCTGTACTACGATTTGAACCAGCCAGTGTTGTGGTAGTTGACTTGAACGAGAACGGACTCGCAGAGTTGGTGCGTGACGTACGCTCTACACAGGGTCTTTACGTGCCGGACGAGTTCCGCTGCTATACGCTGAACTTTGCAGATCCTATTTTTGAACGCATTTTCCGTGAGGAGAAAGGCTTAGATATTGTTGCCAACTTCTCTGCCCACAAACACGTGCGTTCGGAGAAAGACCGCTATAGCGTACAGGCACTCATTGAGAACAACGACATTAAGGCAAAGAAGCTGATGGACTTGCTGACGGTATACCCTCCCAAGCACTTCTTCTGTGTAAGCACGGACAAAGCTGCTAATCCTGTGAACATTATGGGTGCCAGCAAGCGCATAATGGAAGACCTGGTGATGGCTTACAACAAGTATTTCAAGGTAACAACCGCCCGCTTTGCCAACGTGGCTTTCTCTAATGGTTCATTGCCAGATGGCTGGGTTCACCGTTTGCAGAAGAAGCAACCGCTGGTAGCACCTTCAGACGTAAAGCGTTACTTTGTGAGTCCTGAAGAGTCTGGTCAGATTTGTATGTTGGCCTGCATCCTGGGTAATGGAGGTGAAGTGTTCTTCCCGAAGTTGGGAGAAGATCAAATGCTGACTTTCTCTGAAATCTGTGATGGCTTCGTGAAAGCTAACGGCTTCGAGAAAGATCCGTGCGCTTCTGATAAAGAGGCAATACTCAAAGCATCAACCTTGAACCTTGAACCCTTGAACTTTGAACCGGTGAAATATCCAACTGTATATTTCGCCTCCGATACAACTGGAGAGAAAGCTTTCGAAGAGTTCTACGTTCCAGGTGAGAAGATTGATATGCAGAGGTTCCAAGCTCTTGGAGTAGTAGAACAGACAACCCGCCACGAAATGGATGAGATTAACGGATTCTTTGACAAACTGGAAAGCATTTTTGCTAAAGATGACTTCACCAAAGCACAGATCGTAGATGCTATCAAAGAGTTCATTCCCAATTTCGAACACGAGGAAAAGGGTAAGAATCTTGACCAAAAGATGTAATTGAGATTATAATAAGTAATAATCATGGCTGATTATAAAAAGACAATAGACTTTATCAAGTCTGTATATGGCAACCAAGAGTTTACACCTCTGGCTGTCCCCGTATTCATTGGTAACGAGAAGAAGTATCTGAACGAGTGTATTGATACTACATTCGTAAGCTCTGTAGGTAAGTTCGTTGACCGCTTTGAAAATGATATGGCAGCCTATACGGGTGCCAAACGTGCAGTGGTTTGTGTAAGTGGGACCAATGCCCTTCACATGGCATTGCTGCTGGCTGGCGTGAAGCGTGATGATGAGGTTTTGACTCAGGCTTTGACGTTCATTGCCACCGAAAATGCGTTGAGCTATATTGGGGCATATCCTGTATTCCTGGATGTTGACCGTTCTACTATGGGCCTTTCTCCCGATGCTCTGAAGGAGTGGCTTCAGAAGAATGCTGAGGTTCGTAAGAATACCCGTATTGGAGAACTTGATAAGAGTCACGACTTCGCTTACGAAGAGGATGAACTTGCTTGCTACAACAAGAATACAGGAAGCAGAATCAAGGCTTGTGTTCCTATGCACACCTTTGGCCATCCTGTACGCATTGAAGAGATTGCTGCCATCTGTAAAGAATGGCATATTGAACTTGTTGAGGATGCTGCGGAGAGTATTGGTTCAAAGTATAAAGGTATACATACCGGCCTCTTTGGTAAGATTGGTGCATTATCATTCAATGGCAACAAGACCATCACCACCGGTGGTGGCGGTATGCTGCTTTTCAATGATGAAGAACTGGGTGCATACGCTAAGCATATCACAACCCAGGCAAAGATTCCTCACCGTTGGGAGTTCCGTCACGACCATATTGGTTTCAACTATCGTATGCCTAACATTAATGCAGCTCTTGGTTGCGCTCAGTTAGAGCATTTGGATGAGTATGTGGCCAGCAAGCGTAAGGTGGCCGCAGAATATGAGGCGTTCTTCAAGAACGTGCCAGAAATAGAGTTCTTTGTTGACTCTCCTGACACATTTTCTAACTATTGGTTGAATGTGGTCATTCTGCCTAACAAGGAAGAACAGATAAACTTCCTGACTCAGACCAACGACAATGGCGTAATGACGCGTCCTATTTGGGAATTGATGAACCGCTTGCCAATGTTTGAGAAATGTGAGAATGATGGATTGAAGAACACTATCTGGTTTGCAGATAGAGTGGTTAATATTCCGAGTTCCGTACGACCTTCAGATTTATCAAAGTAATTGTGAAAAAGATTGGGATAGTTACTGCTGCACGTTCTGAATATGGCCTGTTGAAATGGGTTATAGATGGGGTACATCATGATAATGAGCTGGAACTACAACTATTTGTCACGGGGGCTCATCTTAGTGAAGAGCACGGGAAGACTGTACAATTCATCGAGGAAGATGGCTATCCTATTGCCGCCCGTGTGGATATGCATCTTGCTTCAGACAGCCGGAAGGATATTGTGCGCTCTATGGGGTATTGTTCCACAGGGATTGCAGACGTGCTTTCTGAATCGCAACCAGATGTGGTAGTGGTTTTGGGTGATCGTTACGAGCTGCTTCCCATAGTCAGTGCTTCACTCGTGATGGGAATACCCGTGGCTCATATTTCTGGCGGTGATGTAACGGAGGGTGCAATTGACAATGAAGTGCGCAATGCGGTGTCTATGATGTCCGCCATCCATTTCCCAGGAGTTGAGTGTTCTGCAGAGAATCTTAGGCGGATGTTGGGCGAGGGCGCTCCTATCTATACTGCTGGTGAACCAGGTTTGGAAAGTTTCTTGCGCTTTAACCTGATGTCTAGATCAGAATTGGCTGAGAATATAGGATTAGACGTAGAAAAAAAATGGTGCCTTGTAACCCTACACTCTGAAACAAAATTGAGTCTTGAAGAGAATCTGGAAATGGTTAAGAATCTTTTCTATACCATGCAACAGACAAAGGACGTGCAGTTTGTTATCAGCAAAGCAAATGCAGATTTTGGAGGAATGCAGATTAATGAGTTCTGGGATGAGGCTGTCAAACAAGATACTGACAAATATCACCTGTATTCATCTTTAGGTCAAAGGCGCTATTTAAGTTTTATGCAGCAAGCTGTAGGTGTTATTGGAAACTCATCCAGTGGCATAGTTGAAGCCCCTTTCCTTGGAATACCTGTTATCAATATTGGTGACCGTCAGAAAGGTAGGCATCTGTGTAAGAATGTAATACAATGTGATAGAACGAAGGATTCCATTGCCAAGTCCTTTGATAAGATGTTTACACAGCCAAAGATTGTTGATACCTACTATGGAGATGGACATACTTCAGAATTCATTATTACCAAACTGAAAGAATGGATGAATACAAAGTAATAGGCGGTGAGTTTGAAATAGAAGTGCAGCAGCATTACCAGAAAAGGAATGCTGTGCCAGAAGGTGTCGTTACATACTCATCTGGACGCTCCGCGTTATTTAATATCTTCTCATATTTAAAAGAGAAGAGCAGAATCAAGAGTGTTCTGTTCCCTGATTATCTTTGTGAATCTATTTATCAGATGGCAGAGAAGAATCAGGTGGGCGTTGAATTCTATGCGCTCGATGAACAGTTGAATCCTGACTTTGGGGATATTGAGAATAAATTCGAATCTTCTAAGGCTGTTCTTCTGATTAACTATTTTGGGTTGAAGGACTGCAAAACGATGGTTGAACAGTTGCGGGACATTCACCCAGAGATGGTTGTTATCCTTGACAATGTTCAAGCTCCCTATGAGATGCTGAATGAGACAGATGCTGATTACACCTTCTCCAGTTTCCGAAAGGCATTTCCTGTAGCAGATGGTTCGTGGGTTATTTCAAAAAATAAAAATCTGTTTCAATACGAACAAATAAACGAGTTTGCTCAGTATAAGATAGCTGCTTCGTATCTCAAGGCTATACGTGAACAGCATCTGTTTAGTGATGAAGTATATCTGGATTTGTTTCATAAGGGTGAGGTTAAGATAGATGACGACTATCATACCGATATGACACAGTTGTCCAAAGATATATTGGCTAATATGGAATGGAACAGATGGGCTATACTGAGGAAGAGAAATGCAGAGACCATCATAGAAGGATTGAAGGATTTAGGGATAAGTCCAATCATTCCTCTAAAAGAGAATGCAGTTCCGCTTTTTATCCCAATTCGTTTAGAGAACCGTGATAGAGTTCGTAAGGCAATGTTCTCGAACAGTATTTTCCTTCCTGTGCATTGGCCTGTTGAAGCAGATTTTAAAGAAAGACTAAAACGAGGTTCTGATTTGGCAGAACACGAGCTATCTATCATTGTAGACCAACGTTATTCGGTTAGTGATATGAGACGCATCTTGAGTATCATTGAGAACAAAAAATAAGATGAATATACAGATTGTAGGGCATTGGAATCAATACCTTGATACATTTCAGCCATCAGCAACTGACATTTATTTCCGGGAGGAATATGTCAGTCTGTATGAAACTGATACAGAAAAGGCTGCCTGCTGTGTCGTGAGCGAAGGGGAGCAGATGATGCTATTCCCTTATTTGTGTCGTACCTTTGAGTTTCAGGGGAAAGAGTATCATGACTTTGAAACTGCTTATGGTTATGGTGGTCCAGTTTGGAACAAAGCAGACAATACGTTCAAGGAGAAGGCATTGAGGTTCATGGTAGAGGAACTTGGCAAACAGCATTATATTGCTGGTTTCGTTAGGTTCCACCCGTTACTTCAGAATCAAGAAGTGTTTGAAACTGTTGGTCGTTTAATTGCTGATAGGCATACGGTTGCGATAAACCTTGACCAGTCGATGGGTGAAGTCTGGTCAAATGAGATACATTCCAAAAATCGTAATGTTATCCGTAAGGCTGAAAAGGCTGGATGCACATTCGTTGTAGATGACAAATATGAGCATTTAGAAGATTTCATTCGTCTATATGACTCAACGATGGATAAGCTATCTGCGGATGGATTCTATTACTTTGACGACAATTACTACAAGCATCTGGTTGAGGGTATTCCAAATAGTTTTCTGGGGTGTGTAAAGGATGCGGAAGGTAAGATTATCTCTTCAGCCATCTTTATGTACAGTGGCACTTATGGACACTATCATCTTTCAGGAAGTGATAAGTCACAATTAAGTCTCTCACCTAATAACCTGATGCTTTGGGAAACTGCAAAAGAGTTACAGAAAAGAGGCGTGAAACGCTTCCATCTTGGCGGAGGCACCACTGGTAATGAGGATGATTCTTTGTTCCTTTTCAAGCGCAGGTTCTCAAAAGATACTTGTCAGTTCTACATAGGGAAACTGATATTCAATCAGGATATCTATAGTGCTATTTGTGCTGATTGGGAACAGAAGAATCCCGAAAAAGCTGAGCAATACAAACATCATTTGCTGAAATATAAATACTAATATAATGAGCGTATATATTATCGCAGAAGCTGGCGTAAACCATAATGGCAAACTTGACTTGGCATTGAAACTATGTGATGCTGCCAAGGAGGCCGGTGTTGATGCCGTAAAGTTCCAGACTTGGAAAACGGAGAATATTGTTACTGCTCAGGCAAGACAGGCAGCTTACCAGACCGAGAATACTGGTAAGGAAGAAAGCCAGTATGATATGCTGAAGAATCTGGAATTGAGCTATGATCATTTCCGTACTATTCAGAACTATTGCAAGAAAATTGGTATAGATTTTCTTTCCACACCAGATGAGGAAGATAGTCTTGAATTTCTAGTCTCATTAGGTCTTCCATTCATTAAGGTGGGGTCTGGTGAAGTTACCAACATCCCTTATTTGCGTAAGATTGGTGCTTGCAAAATGCCGGTTATCCTCTCTACGGGTATGTCAAATATTGGCCAGGTTGCAACTGCATACGATACGTTGTTACAAGCAGGAGCTAAAGAAGTGAGCCTGCTTCATTGCACAACTAATTATCCTTGTCCTATGGATGAGGTGAACCTGAAAGCAATGCTTACGCTCAGAGAGGCTTTCAAATGCCATGTGGGTTATTCGGATCATACTATGGGCACAGAAGTTCCTGTTGCAGCAGTTGCTTTAGGTGCTGAGATCATTGAGAAGCATTTTACGCTTGATCGTACCATGGAAGGCCCGGACCACAAGGCCTCGCTTGAACCAGCAGAATTGAAACTGATGGTGCAACAGATTCGGAATATTGAAGCCGCCCTTGGTGATGGTGTAAAACGACCAAACAAGAGTGAAGCAGAGAATGCCAAAGTTGTACAAAAGTCCATTCTTGCAAGAGTGCCTATCAAAAAGGGTGAAGTGTTGTCAGAAGAAAACCTAGTAGCTAAAAGAGCAGGAGCTGGCATCAGTTCTGTTCACTGGGATGTGGTGGTTGGAACCAAAGCCTTGCAAGATTACGATATTGACGAACCGATAAAACTGTTTTAAAAATGAATATATTGATAACAATTTGTGCAAGGGGTGGCTCAAAAGGTATTCCTGGCAAGAATATTAAAATGATGAATGGTAAACCTCTAATCTGGTACACTATTCAAACAGCTAGAAAGTATCAGGAAAGAGTCCCTAATGTTGATATTGTGCTTTCCACAGACTCTGATGAGATAAGGAAGGTCGCAAAAGAGTGTGGACTTGATTCTGACTATAAACGTCCGGATTATCTTGCCAATGACACTTGTGGTAAGATGGACGCAATCAAAGACGCCCTCTTGCATTATGAACAACAGTATGGCAAGCGGTATGATTACCTTTTGGATATGGATGTCACCTCTCCATTAAGAAATGTAGATGATTTGTTGGCTGCTTTCAAGATTATTGAAGAAGAGGAGGGAGCGGTGAATCTCTATTCAGTAAGCCCAGCTGCAAAGAATCCATATTTTAATATGGTCGAGAAAAAAGAGAATGGTTTCTATAATTTGGTGAAAGATGACGTTCTTTCTTTGTCAAGGCAAGCTGCTCCTGTGGTATATGAACAGAATGCCTCTTTCTACTATTATCGCAGAGAGTTCTTTGACTTAGGCTATAAGAGTTCTGATACGGATCGTTCAACTATTTATCTAGTCCCTCATATTTGCTTTGACCTTGACAACCCAATTGACTTTGAGTTTATGTCATATCTGATGGGGAATAACAAGCTGGATTTTGAGTTATGAGAGTATTGTTTATAGGCATAGGCTCTATAGCCAAAAAGCACATCAAGGCAATTCGGGCCATTGATGCAAACACCCAGTTGTATGCATTGCGCTCTTCAAGGGATGCTTCAAAGTATGAAGGGGTAGAGGATATATATGACTATTCTGAGATAGAAGGAGTTAATCCTGATTTCATTATCATTTCAAATCCCACTTCAAAGCACTATGAAACCATAGTTAAGCTTCTGCCATTTAGAAAGCCGTTGTTTATTGAAAAACCTGTCTTTGGTGAATTAGGGCATGATGATGTTATCAAGACAATAGAAGACAAAAAGATTCTAACCTATGTGGCCTGTGATATGCGCTTCATGGATTGCCTGACGTGGCTTCATGAATATATGCAGGAAAAACGGAAAGATGTGCGTATAAACGAGATTAATGTCTATTGCGGCTCGTACTTGCCCGAATGGAGGCCAGGTACTGATTTTAGAAAGTGTTATAGTGCTATTCCTGAATTAGGAGGAGGAGTTCATATAGACCTAATTCATGATGTGGACTATGTGTATTGGATTTTTGGCAAACCCAGTAATAGTTCTGCTATTTTCCGGAATGTTTCTTCTTTAGATATTAGGGCATACGACTATGCAAATTTCAATCTTGAATACCCGACATTCTGCGCTAATGTAGTTCTGAACTATTATAGGCGCGATGCCAAACGGTATATGGAGATTCTTTTTGACGACTGCACATGGACAGTTGATATGCTCAAAAATGAGATAACAAGTAGCACGGGCGAGTTGATTTACAAGTCAGAACAATCCGGAGCTGATGAATATAAAGCTCAGATGCGTTATTTCATGGGATTAGTTAAGGATAATGCTAAGACCTCAATGAATAGTGCAGAAGAAGCATACGATGTATTGAAAATCTGTTTAAACGACTAATAAAATGAAAGTAATCATCATAGGACTGGGTTCGATGGGTAAGCGCAGAATACGCTTGCTTTCAGAGCATCAAGGAATTACAATCTTTGGAATTGATAATAATCCTGGACGTTGCCAGGAAGTCATTGAAAAGTTTGGAATTCGATGCTTTTCATCTATTAGCGAAGCAGTAAGCCTAGAGCAGATTGATGCTGCTATGGTCTGCACTTCTCCATTGTCTCATGCAGGCATAATAAAGGAGTGTTTAACCAATAATCTTCATGTCTTTACAGAAATCAATTTGGTGTCAGATGGATATGAAGAAAATATGGCTCTGGCAAAGTCTAAAGGGCTGGTTTTGTTCTTGTCTTCTACGTTTCTTTACCAAAGTGAGACATTGAAGATTATTGAAAGGGTGAAGTCAGCTAATGTAAGCAAACTTAATTACCTCTACCATGTTGGTCAGTATCTGCCTGACTGGCATCCATGGGAGAGTTATAATAATTATTTCATTGGCAATCCAAGAACAAATGGATGCCGTGAGATATTGACCATTGATTTGCCGTGGATCGTGACGGCTTTCGGTGATATCAAAACAGTACAAGTGCTGAAGAGTAAGAATACAAACCTCAACATAGCGTACAACGACAACTACCTGATTATGCTCGAGCACGAATCAGGAGCAAAAGGCGTTTTTGCAGTGGATGTTGTAGCGCGGAAAGCGGTCCGTCATTTTGAGGTTTACGGAGAAGATTTGCATGTTACCTGGGAAGGGACCCCCGAAACGTTAGTTGAGTATTCTATTGAGAATAAGGAGGAAGTCCAACTGCTCTTGGGCGAAACCACGGAGCATATTGATGGCTATTCTAACTTAATCGATGAGAATCCTTATCGTGATGAGATAAAGGCTTTCCTTGATGCAGTAACAAAAAGGAAGGAACCGACGTGGGATTTTGAAAAGGACCTGACGTTGTTAAAAGTTATTGACACTATTGAGAACTGAGGTAATTATGGACAATATTCATTTCATTAATAAGAATAGGACGCTTATTGAAGCGTTGTCCCAGATTAATTCTATTGCACCAGAACCTCTTGTGCTTTTCGTTCTTGATGATGAGAACCGGATGGTGGGAACACTAACTGATGGAGACTCTCGTAGAGCGTTGATTGCAGGTGCTTCTGTCAATGATAAAGTTGAGAAGATTATGCATCGAAACTTCAACTATATGAAAGTTGAAGACTTGGATAATGTTAAGGAAATAAAGCGTCAACGGGATTTAATGATGCGATTAGTTCCTATCTTAGATAAGGAGTATCATATTGTTGAGATAATCAATCTAGAGAAATATAAGACCAGACTTCCCATAGATGCAGTGTTGATGGCTGGAGGTAAAGGTGAAAGGCTTCGCCCGTTGACTGAGAAAACACCTAAACCACTCCTTAAAGTGGGTGAGAAAGCTATCATAGATCATAATATTGACCGTTTAATCAGTTATGGAGTAAAGAACATATCCGTGACAGTCAACTACCTTGGGGAACAGTTGGAAGAGCATTTCTCAGAACCTCGAGGTGAAGTAAACGTGATGACTGTTAGAGAACCTAAATATTTAGGTACAATAGGAAGCATTAAATTTGTGAAGGAGTTCTATAATGATACAGTTCTTGTGATGAATAGTGACTTGTTTACCAACATCAATTACGAGGACTTCTTCCTGCACTTCAAAGAACATGATGCAGATATGAGTGTGGCAGCCGTACCTTATACAGTATCTGTTCCATACGGAATTTTCGACTTGGATGGCCGAGAGATACATGGGCTGATAGAAAAACCAACTTATAACTATTATGCAAATGCCGGTATATATCTTATCAAGAAAACTGCGCTGGACATAATTCCCGATGATACTTTCTTCAATGCTACAGACCTCATAGAACAGTTAATAAATAGAGGAAAAACGGTTATTCGATTCCCGCTTAATGGAACATGGATAGATATTGGCAATCCACAGGAATATCAGAAAGCAAATGAGTTTGTTAAGCATTTAAAGTGAATTAGAGAACTAATAAAAATATATTCTACAATATATGGGACTAGCTAAGAATTCAATATTATACTTGATTTCGACGATATGCCTAAAAGCCGTAGGCTTTCTATTATTACCCCTCTATACTCATTTAGTATCGCCTGAAGAATATGGTTATGTATATGTGGTATCTGCGTTCCAGACATTTATGGGGCTATTCCTGACTTTATCAATGCATGGAGCAGTGGGTAGATTTTTTTTTGAATGTAAGAATTTAGAAGACATTAAACAGATGTATTCCCAGCAGGTATCAGCGATAACGATGTCAGCTACAGCGATAGTCGCAATTATGTTGCTATTTAAGGGACCAGTATCAAATCTTATCCATTTACCCGAAAAGTATTATATATATGCTGTTTTAATTTCTTACTTTTCTCTTTTCTATAATATGATAATAGCCTTGCTATATGTTATGGAGAAAGCATTGAAAATTTCTATAACATCTATAGCAGTAGGAACAGGGACAATTTTGTTGCAAGTATTTTTGGTGTTTACACTGGAAGACAAAGCATTAGCACTTATATTGGCAATGTTGTTTACGGCATTAGTGACATTCGTGATTTTCTTATTTTATTCTGCCCCATTTTTTGTCATTCCCAAATTCAAAAAAGAACAACTTATAAAATACTATAAGTACAGCATATCCCAATTACCAAGCGATGTGTCTGGTTGGTTTGTCGCTGCTTCAGATCGACTTCTGCTCAATAGAATGCAAGGCGCATATTCCGCAGGTATTTACGGAATGGGAAACACTTTAGGTCAAATACCCGCTATGTTGTATCATTCTGTGAATAAAGCATATGTACCATACGTGTTCCGCCACTATAAAGAAGCGGAAAATGGAAGAAAGGAAAGTCTAAAAGAAGTTGCAGATACGACTATTAAAGTAGAATGTATTTTCACGTTTGTTGTGATGTCGCTGATTATTTTATCAAACAATATAGTAAACTTACTTGAATCAAGATATATTGATAGTGCAATCATCATGCCACTAGTTTTAATAGCGGTATGGATTGATTGTAATCGAATAATATTTATGAACCCTCTTGCATATAATTTGAAATATATCAAGATAAAGTCAATCATATGGGTTTTTGCAGCAATCTTAGATGTAAGCCTTAATTTCTATTTGATACCACGTTATTCTGTATATGGAGCATGTGCATCTCTAATCATTTCATATGGAGTGTCATGTTTGCTAATTCTTTATTTTAGTAGTAAGGCATTAGTGGTAGGTTATGACATTAAACGTATAATTCGAATTATTTTGATATCTTTTATATTTGCATCGAGTTATTTTATTGGCAGTGATCCTTGGGTCTTGTTTATTAAAATACCTCTTATCTTCCTTTATGCAGGGTATATCATATTTGAGAGTAATATGCAAACCAAATTATTAATAATTATCAGAAAGTATGTCTAAGTTTTTTATAACGAATAATAAGTCATTGTATAGGGATATAAAAAAGCAAGTTGAGCTGTCCCCGTTTGATATTTGTTTCTCGAAAGAAGACAAAATATCCTGTTTGACCACTAAAAAATTAATGGTAGACCATAAGAATGCTAAAGAAGAAGGCAATGGCTTCGTGGCTATCACCGGAACAATGGTATGGGGTGATGGGTTAAGAGTTGATGATACCGTTTTAAATGAAATATGGAATACTTATAAAGGAGATATAAATGAAATACGCAAAGCATGTATAGGAAACTATGCGGTATCAATTGTTGATAATGACAACGGTTGTGTGTTTAGTGACTTATCAGGCTTTTATAATATTTATTATTATAGTAAAAATGGTATCTGGATTATAAGTAATTCACTCTACGACCTTTACCTTGTGTTAAAAAAGGAACTTACACTTGATAAGTTTAGTGTTATCGAGTTTATGAGGCAGTCGAGCATTTTAAACGGAGATTCACAGTTTAATGAAATTAAACGATTACGCGGCTTTGATTACCTACGATTTAAATCCGATAAACTTGAGTGCATTATTGATAACATCAAATATCCTCATGCCCAAGGCAATCTTAAAGAGCAGGTTTCTAAATATGTTGATTTTTCCAAAGATTATGCAGCAAAAACCTATAATGCATTTGGAATACCAACAATATCTATGACAGGTGGTCTAGATGCCCGTATGCTCCTTTCATCATATTTGTCTATAGGTGTTAAGCCTGACATCTATTACGGTAAGGGGAACTCATTTTTGACAAACACATATAATCAAGATTTGAATATTGATCGAATATACAGAGATCGTTTTGGATTACAATTATATGAATCAAGCTGGGCAACACCAGACCCAATGGATCAGTTTTGGGATAAGTATTTGGATTATTTCGGATTTAGTTATGATATTTATTCATCATCTGATGCGGTAATGGAGTCTGTTTTAAACAATCCGAATATTTATTTTATCCTTGGGGAGGGAGGTGAAATGCTAAGAAACCTTCCATGGGTAGATAATAGAAATACTGATTATTTTACTCTTGAAGAGTTTATTAATGAGTATTATGCCCCTCAAGAGTTGGCAGATTCAATAGTGGACAAGAATGACTTTTTAAATCATATTCGTAAAAAATGTCTTGATATATGCAATTATTATCAGATTAATCCTGAACATATTGCTACTGAAGATGTATTCTTTCTGACATTAGAACATCGCAAAACTGCAGATTCTCAAACCCTTAATTGGATGAATTTAATAAGATACGATAGTATACAAATGATTGAGTATGATGGACTTCTTCAGACAAGATTGGGATATAAAGATACTTCTAATGCAAAATTCATGCTACACTGCCAGAATCTAATGTATCCGGATGTGTTGGATGTGCCGTTCTTTTCTCGTTGTAAGATGAGAACATTTGACCGACAAACAATGAGTTTAAAGCCTATGTCATCAATCGTTCAAAACTTAAAAGAGAAAACGAGGCAGTCAATGCCATTTCTTTTTTCTTTCGTAAGAAAATATTTTTACAGAGATGCTATACAAAGGAACCCTATAAATGAGAAAGTATATAACCGAGCATTAGAGCTCTATGATATATTTAACAAACAGGAATTGTTTAATCTGGAAAAGTTTACAGATAAACGCTATCTGATTAAATATGTCATGTTTTTATATGCGATAAACAAAAACAAGAAAAATTAAGTATATATTATGGAAAAATTTTCATCAATTTTTGGAGAAGTGGAATCGCAGGTGCGCTCTTACTGCCGCAAATTTCCTGTGGAGTTTTCAAAAGCCCGTAATAGCGAACTTTATGCCAAGGACGGCACTCGCTATATTGACTTCCTCGATGTTGCTGGTTCTATGAACTATGGACACAATAATCCATATATCAAGAAAGCAATTATGGATTATTTGGCCGATGACACGATAATTAATGCACTTGATCTTTATACAGAAGCCAAGGCTGATTTTCTGACAACTTTAGAACAACAAATATTAGCACCAAGAAATCTCAATTATAAGGTAATGTGCTGTGGTCCGACAGGAACAAATGCTATAGAAGCTGCTTTGAAATTGGCTCGTAAAAATAAAAAACGTACGAATGTTTTTGCATTCTCAGGCGCTTTCCATGGTATGTCATTAGGTAGTCTGGCTATGACAACAGACCAAACAAGCCGTGAAGGTGCAGGGATACCTCTGAACAATGTAACATTTGTTCCCTATGAGAATAAACGTGTAGATTCCATTGAATACATTCGTCATATGTTGGAAGATGACCACTCTGGAGTTGCACTCCCAGCAGCGATTTTTGTGGAGACAACACAAGCAGAAGGAGGTATTAATGTGTCAAGTGTGGAATGGCTGAATGAACTCCGCAAGATTTGCGATGAGTATGATATACTTCTTGTCTGCGATGATATTCAGGTGGGTAATGGCCGAACTGGTTATTTCTTTTCGTTCGAACGTGCAGGAATCGTCCCAGATATGGTCGTACTATCCAAGTCAATCAGTGGCTTCGGCATGCCGATGGCCTTGTTGTTAATGAAACCCGAACTTGATATATTCCGCCCTGCAGAGCATAACGGTACTTTCCGCGGAAACCAGCTTTCATTCGTAGGTGGAAAGGCCGGAATAGAATTCTTTAATGAGAATCATATCGACAAAGAGGTGCAACGCAAGGCAGCCATCGTTGATGCCTTCATCAAAACAGAAATACTTCCTTTGGACACGAGACTTTCACATAGGGGAATAGGATTGATATGGGGTATAGACTTCATGAAAATTGATGCGAAAAAAGCATTGGATTGCAGTCACGCATGTTTTGACCGTGGTTTGGTAATAGAACTGGCAGGCCGTCATGACAGCGTTCTCAAATTAATGCCCGCACTAACCATAGAAGATGAAGTGTTAACAGAAGGCTTGAATATTATTAAAGATTCAGTTATCTCTGTATTGAAATGAAAGTAATGAAATTTGGGGGTACCTCGGTGGGTACTCCCCAAAGGATTAAGAATGTAGTTGGGCTTATAAATGACAATGAGCCCAAGATAGTTGTGCTCTCTGCCTTATCTGGAACAACAAATACATTAATCCAGATAAATGATGCGTTTTATGCAGGTAATAGCATAGAGGCGTTACAGATTTTGTCTGAGTTAGAAAAGAAATATAAAACTCATGCAAATGAGTTATATAGTACTGATAAATACAAAGAATTAACACTTGCATATTTTAAGGAGACCTTTGATTTTATACGGTCTTTTGCCCATGTTAAATTTGGTATGACAGAGGCTAAGCAAATCATAGGTCAAGGGGAATTGTTAAGCACTCACATGATGACAAATTATATGTTAGAAAATGGCTGTCATGTGAAATTAATACCAGCTTTGGACTTTATGCGAACAGGGAAAGACTCAGTACCTGACGAGATTTATATAAAGGGGAAGCTAGAAATGATACTTGATGAGAACCCTGGTTTTAGTATTTATCTAACTCAAGGCTTTATTTGTCGAAATGCATACGGAGAGATGGACAACCTGCTGAGAGGAGGATCGGATTATACTGCTTCACTCATTGGAGCCGCGATAGGTGCTTCGGAAATACAAATATGGACGGATATCGACGGGATGCATAATAATGATCCTCGAATTGTTGATAACACGACTCCAGTCCATCAACTCCATTTCGAAGAAGCTGCAGAGTTAGCTTATTTTGGCGCAAAGATACTTCATCCGACATGTGTATTACCCGCAAAAAAGGCAAGCATCCCAGTTAAATTACTTAACACGCTTCAACCAGAGGCAGAAGGGACCGTTATCAGTAATTTTTTAGAGAAAGGCCAGATCAAGGCGGTGGCGGCTAAAGATAATATTACGGTTATAAACATTACGTCAAGCCGAATGTTTATGGCATATGGTTTTATGGCCAAAGTCTATGAAATATTCAATAAGCACAAAACCTGTATTGATGTAGTCTGTACATCTGAAGTAGGAGTTTCTTTATCTATAGATAATGAATCCTCTCTTAACGAGATATTATCTGAATTGAAAGAATTAGGAGACGTTGATGTGGATCGTGATATGTGTATAATCTGTGTTGTTGGCGATTTAAATTGGCATAACGTCGGTTTCGAGTCAGCAGCGACGGATGCGATGCAAAGTATTCCAGTAAGGATGATCTCATATGGGGGAACGCCTTATAACATATCATATGTTATCAAGAGCACAGATAAGGCTAAGGCGCTCCAAAAATTGAATGAAAAAGTGTTTGGTAGATTCTGAATTGAAAGAAATGGAAAGAACATTGGCTATAGTAAACTCACCGCTCCAGGCGATGTTTGCCATGAGCTATATAAAAGAGTATGGCATTTCTGAAGTAGATTTTGCAGTACCCGTTTATTCTGTTAAGTTCTTAAAATACAATCGTGGAGTTTTAAGGTATCTAAATGATGAAGGGCAAAAATATAAAATTTTTGTAACTAAAAATACCTTTGCCATTTTTAGATATTATAATAGCCTTGGTAAATACTCCCGATTTATTATAGGTGACTATAGGAGTATTGATAAGAGATTGCTAACTTTGTTCTTTTCAAAAAAGACCATTGATGTTATCTATGTAGATGATGGCAATGCATCATTAGTTATAGGCTCCCCCCAAAGCCCTTCTTTATCTTTGAGAGCAGTAGTTCCACAAATTGTAAATAGCTTACTTGATAAGCGTATTAGAAGTCAAGTTTTTTATTCAGCATTTATAACTGATGAGAAAGTCTTGGGAATACCAGTAGTCCGTAATAACTTGTTGTTGTTTCATAATAACAAGAAGCCAAAAGGTAATAATGTCGTTATTGTAGGCTGTTATTATAGTGCATTCCGAGAATTTGGAGAAGATTATCATATATATCTTCATAAATTGAATGAATACATTATAAAAAAATGGCCTCAATCAAAGGTACTGTATTACCCGCACCGTCGTGAGAATGATGCAGAAGCGATAAATGAGGAGTGCAAAGAATTAGGATGGCTATTATGTCAATCACGAATTAATATAGAAACAGATATCGTTAAATCTAAGGAACAGCCATGTGAGATTATTGGTTTTGGGTCGTCTGCCCTATATCTTTTGAAGATATTGTGTAAAGATGTGCCTGTAACTTCCGTTCATTTTAACGAAACCAGAGATTATTTAGAAATAGAGAAAAAGTATAGCGAAAGCGGGATAAATGTTATTGATTTAAAATGAAATATGGAATGGGTTATATTTCTTCTAGTCTTATTCTCTTTCTTTTTGTGCTATTCGGCTAAAAAGACATACTTTTATATTTATTCCCTGCTATTTCCTCTTTTTTTCAAATTCTTTTTGTTTAAATTTGGTTTTAGTCTAGCATATACGATATTAAACGCACAGATTCTAGCTTTCTTGGGGATTTTTGTTATAAATAGAGTATTTCAAAAGTACCCAAAGATGTTTGTATATTTGTTTATTTATATTTTATATTTTCTCTTTATTTCCGTTGTGCAGAGTGTTTCATTCCTCACAAGGTGGAATGAATATAAGACGCCTTTTATAATGATGATATGGGCACTGATGTTACTTGAAGATATTAGAAAAGGAAATGTCGCTGCTAATATATTAAGAAAATTCTTCGTGTGTTTTGTGATTTTTGAAATACTTCTAGGAGTATTACAATATCTGATTGATCCTATTGGCGATTTTTTTCGCAATGTACAGTACATCACAAAAGGCGGAGAATTAACGGAGGTACGTGATGTTTTAGAATCTGGGTATATGGTTGGAACTTTAGGAGGTGCAAGTAATTATTCTGATTTTATGGCAAGTTGTTTTGTCATACTAGTTTTTTATTTTTTCAGTAAGAAAAAAATGGAGACACGATATTGGGTATTATTGGCATCAATAGTATTAGCAATTTTATTCTCGGGTGTTAGAACACCTTTTTTAATTGTCATGATTGCAGGTTTGATAGTCACATATAAGTATCAGCGTCATATGTTCAAGCCAATTTTTTTGATTTTTCTAGTTTTAATCATATTTGGAGGTGGGCTAAATATAGGAACAGTTGATAGTTTTAGTAGCTTTGAATCTGGAGCATTATTTCGAACATTTTCATTATTTAGTTATGATTCGGACACATTAAAAGAGACAAGCACTTTTTCATTAACTATTTGTATGATACCTTATGTTTTAGCAAATCCATTAATAGGATCTGGTTTGTATCATAAAGGAGGTTATATGTTAGAATTATGGAATAGATCTCTTGGAGATGATATTTCTATATCGGATGCTCAATTAGCATTCCTTATTGCAGAGATTGGGCTATTGGGGCTTATTATGTATTTGTGGCCGTTTTATCGAATTATTAAAGAAGTTGGTAAAGAATATGCAAATAATAACAATTATTATATATATTTTTTATTGCTTCTTGTTATGAGTATTGTTGATCCAGGAATAATGGAAACAAACCAACTATTTTTGTTCTTCTATTCCGTTGTTTTTTGGATAGATCCAATTCCATCAAAGAATCTTATTAATAAATAATATACATATGAATAAAAGAATATTGCTAATTCGTGCGACTCCAGGAGATTTGGATATAAAAGCTTATAATGTACAGCAATTAGGATTAGGGAAAGCTTTCTGTCATTTGGGATATGACTATGACTTCATTACATTTAAAAAGAAAGCACCCCGAGAAGAGTTTGTGTTCTATCAAGAGAATGGTTGCCAAGCCAAATGTATAGAAATGCCAAGAAAAAGGTTTTTTCGATGGGGAATTAATAGAGACATCGCAAGGCCAGATTTTTTGTCTCAATATGATATGATAATATGCCAAGAATATTATCAGTATCAAACTTACTTAATGTCTTGTAATTCGGATAAGGTGTCAATGTATTCGGGACCATATTATAATTTGTTTTTCCCAAAAATCCTATCACCAATTTTCGATTTTCTTTACACAAAAAAGATAAATAAGCAGGTAAGGCATAAGTTTGTGAAGTCAGTATTGGCATATGACTTTTTAAAAAGAAAAGGATATACAGGATTGGAAAATGTGGGAGTCGCTCTTGACACTGCGAGATTTGATAAAGAGGACACGATAAAACCTGAGACACAAAAACTTATTGACTATATGAAAGCCAATAAGTGTATATTATATGTAGGTGCCCTTAGTGATCGAAAAAATTATCCGTTCCTGCTACAGGTTTACGAAAAGGCTCTTGAAAGAATACCAGATTTAAAATTTGTTTTGATAGGCAAAAGTCGTATGTCAACTACTGCTAAGCTCTTTGGGAGAAGAGATGAAGAGTATGCAGTCAAGTACTACAACCCTCTTCCTCAAAAAGTCAAAGATGGTATATATCATCTTGAGAGATTGGATAATCCCCAGTTGAAATTTATTTATCCGTTAGCCAAAGCATTTCTACTTCCATCAAAATTAGAGATATTCGGTATGGTACTTTTGGAGGCGATGTACCTTAGGACACCAGTTATTTCTAGTTATAATGGAGGCTCTGCTACACTAATAGAAGGGCGCGAAACTGGTCAGATCGTGAAGGAATTTGATGCTGATCAATGGGTTGAGGCGATAATTAAGTATATTGACGATCCAGATTATTCAGTTAGAGTAACAAAGAATGCAGAGGTCTTGATTAAAAATGAATACAATTGGGATCGTATCGCAAAGAAAATGTTGAACGCCAACTCTTTGAGCTATCTGTAATACGTAATAATATTGTAAATTCATAAGATTAGAATGGATAAATTTCTTCAAGTCTGTACTGATTTTTGTACTGGATGTGGCTTATGCCATTCAGTTGCAGGAGTTCCTTTTACCACAGATGAAAAAGGCTTCAAATACCCCACTTTAAGCGACAAAGAGACTCCACTATTAGAAACAATTTGCCCTGCTGCGGGAAATGCCTTGAACAATTATTCCGATGGCTCTATATGGGGCTGTGTTAAAAAGGCATATCTGGGAAATGCAAATGATGAAGATGTCAGATTTAAGGCTTCCAGCGGTGGTGTGATTACTGCATTATGCCTATATCTTATTGACAAGAAACTAGTTGATGGAGTAATCCAGACGAGAAAACATTCCACAGATCCACGTCTTACAGAAACTATAGTTAGTATCTGCCGTGAAGATGTGTTGTCATGTTGTGGTTCCAGATACACTACATCAAACCCTCTCATGCATATAAAGCAACAAGTTGAGCCAGGTAAAACCTATGCTTTTGTCGGAAAGCCCTGTGATATATCAGCTTTAAGAATGTTTCAAAAGGCCTCTTCAGAAGATTGGGCTAATCAGATTAAATATATGCTTACGTTTTATTGCGCTGGTCAACCAAGTATTAATGCAAACAATAAATTATTGGCTGAATTAGGGTGCAAGGACATTAAGAACTGCGAGGACTTGCGTTATCGCGGCTATGGCTGGCCAGGGAAAGCTGTAGCTAAATTAAAGAACGGATCTGAGAATACAATGAATTATGAAAGTTCATGGATGAAAATCTTGGGAAGAGATACTAGGCGTATTTGTCGGTTCTGTACCGATGGTACTGGAGAGTATTCAGATGTTTCATGTGGAGATGCATGGTTCCTTGATACAGCTAATCATCCAGACTTTACAGAACGTCCAGGGCGTAATATTATTTTTGCAAGAACAGAAGAAGGCACCTCTTTAATAAATGCTGCTATTAGTGATGGTTATGTATGTGCAGAGGACTTTGACATGAGTCGAAGCAATGAAATCAAATTATTCCAACCCTATCATTATACACGCAAAGCCTCTCTAAGCACTTTGAAAATCGCCATGAAACTATGTGGAAGGGATTTCCCGTTCTACGATATGAGTAAATTAAATAAATTTGCTAAAGGGTTCCCATTAAAGGGAAAGATATATAGATTTCTGGGAACATTACAAAGAATAAAACAAGGAAAAATATAATGGAAAGAACATTTGGGTTATTTGGCTTATCTATTATGGATGCCAACAAGGGAAGTGAAGCGTTGACTTATACTTTTATAAGTATGCTTCAACGGTTTTATCCTCAAGATAAACTGCATATTATTAGCTTTATGTCAAATAATCAAATAGGGGAGATTCAGAATTATTTCCCTAATATGACATTTACCTGTCATTATTTGAATAAAGTCAATCCGTATAGTTGGTATAAAGTTTATGTAGAGGTAAAAAAGTGTGATTGTATATTCGATGCTAGTGCCGGAGATGGTTTTACGGGTATATATGGGAGTGCCAGAAATTTTGTTCAGGCGCTAAGAAAACAGTTGCCAGTATGGGCCCATAAGCCATATTATCTATTACCTCAAACCTATGGCTCATATAAATTCCCTTTAAAAAAATGGTCTATTGGACTTATAAAAAAAGCAAAGTTGGCATACGCACGTGATGAAAAAACTGCTAAAGAAGTTGGCCCTTTTGTAAAGGTGACATCCGACATGGCTTTTGGCCTTCCCTATGATAAAACAATGTATCAATTGAATAATAAAAAGAAGTTTGGAATAAATGTGTCATCACTTCTTTGGGATGATAATACGAGATCGCGTTTTAACCTTTTAGTAGATTATAAACAGTTTTATATCGAATTAATAAATTTTCTTATCAAAGAAACTGATTATGAGGTGCATCTTATACCCCATGTTGTAAATATAGAGAATTATGAAGCTCCAGAAAATGATTACAGAATTTGTGCTTTGTTGAAAGATAATTATAAAGATTCTATTGTTTTGGCTCCATTATTCAAAACTCCAGTTGAAGCTAAAAGCTATATTGCAAATATGGACATTTTCTTGGGTTCTAGAATGCATGCTACTATTGGAGCGATTTCATCTGGGGTGGTAACAATACCATTCTCATACGCTTATAAATTTGAAACGCTATATTCAAATTTAGATTATCCTTATATTATTTCTGCAAAGAAGTTGACAACAGAAGAGGCTTTAAACAAAATAAAAGAATGGATTGCTAACCCAAAGTCTCTTGTAGAGACGGGGGCGAATGCTGTAGATAAAGCGAAAAAAGATTTGTCAAACTTTGAGGAAGACCTCAAAAGATCACTAAGAAAGGAAGGTTTGTTGTAAGATGAATAGTAATACATATACGAATAGTTATAAAGATGATATTGAGCGATATAGCTCTTTGGATGGATTGAGGACGTATGCAATGATTTGTATAATAATCATGCATGTTAAAGCATTCCTTCCATACCAACATGCGAAAATTATAGGTTCGTTTTCACATTTTGTTTTATTATTCATGATGGTAAGTGCCTTTTCGATGTGTTGTGGATATTACCAAAGAATAAAAGAAGGATTAATTACCCCTTCACAGTTCTACAAACGCAGGTATATAAGGATACTTCCATATTTCGCCTTTTTATGTCTTTTGGAATTTGCTGTACATCATAATCTGATATCTTTTTATGAATTTTTTTCCAATATGACATTGTGCTTTGGTTTATTGCCAAATCCTCAAATTGAAATGATGTCATTAGGTTGGTTTTTGGGGATTATTTTTATCTTCTATCTTTTGTTCCCCTTTTATGTATTTATGATAGACAATATAAGAAGGGCATATTTATCATTAATTATATCATTTGCTTTTGCTGTTATTTCAATAGCCTATTTCTTTGAACCTCCTTTTGTGGAGAAGAGCCCTCAGATGCATAACATCATTTATTGCATGCCTTTTTTTGTTATGGGTGGTATTATTTATCTTGAGAGAGAAATTATATCTAGTTTTGGTAAAAAGCATATTTCACTCATAACAATTATTACTATTATATTGACTACGGTGTATTATATATTTAGGGCGAGCATAAGCAATACATATGTTATCTATGTGTTAGAGTTGTTAATGTTTTCTATATGGGTTATGTATGCAATATCTTCAACAGATGTATTCTTAAATAATAAATTGACGCGTTTTTTATCTAAAATAAGTCTTGAAATGTATCTTGCCCAGATGGTAGTGTTTAGGGGAATACAGTTGTTACATCTTGAGAATTTTGTGTCCAACGAGATTTGGTTGTATGTCTTAACATCAATCTTAACGTTGGCTGTTGTAATTCCTTTTACTTTTATAACGAAAACATATATTGTGGACAAGATTGTTGATAGAGTAACTGTCGTGAAATGATAGTATTATGCTTTGTAAATCCGTAAAAGTGTAAATATGAATAATGTTGAGGTTAGTAAGAAACAAAAGGTTTTCTTTTCTTTCATATCCTTCATTGCGCGGGTCGTCCAGAAATGGAGGAATTGGCGATGGCGTATAAAGGGTTATGATATTCATCCAACGACAATTATGGAGCGCAATATTAGTCTTGATAAGTTGTATCCTGCTGGCGTGCACATTGGCAAGAATTGTTTGATTGGAGCAGATGTTATGATTCTCAGCCATGATCATTGTCGGAGAGCAGGAATGAATGTTAATACAAAAGATGTTACAAATCCTTTATTGCTTGATACTTACATAGGAGATAGATGTTTTATTGCTACAAGATCTTTAATCTTGCCTGGCGTGAAAATAGGAAATGAATGTATTGTAGGAGCTGGCTCTGTTGTCACTAAAGATGTTCCAAATCATAGTATCGTTGCAGGAAATCCTGCTAAAGTAATAAGAACTGGAATCAGGATGAGCGAAAGAGCTACATTGCTGAATTGGTCAGTCGAAAAAGGATACTTTGAACCAAAGGATTAACAACTTATTAATGATATGAAGATAGCAATAGTAGGAACCCAGGGCCTCCCAAATCAGTATGGAGGGTTTGAAACATTGGCGGATTATTTGGTAAAAAAACTAAGTAGCAAACACGATATTACCGTGTATTGTTCTGCAAAGAATATTGGACGAGGTTCAGATGAGTACTGCGGAGCCAAACTTAAATATGTCAATGTGGCTGACCATGGTGCGAGCGGTATTTTATATGATAGTATATGTCTACTGGATGCTCAAAAACGAAACTTTGATGTTGTACTGATACTCGGTACACTTCAGTATCCGGCTTTACCATTTTTAAAGAAAAAGACCTTAAACAAGGTGGTTTCTAACTTTGGAGGTCTGGACTGGCTTCGCAACAAGTGGGGAAAGATTGCTCAGAAGGTGATTTATTACACCGTTAAAATGTCTGTAAAATATTCCAAGGAGGTTATTTCGGATAACAAAAAAATACAGGATTATGTAAAGCAGTATTTTGGCAAGGACTCGCATCTGATAGCCTACGGTGGCGACCAGTCGCAACACTTGCCTATTACTCCAGAAATGGTAGAAATGTATCCGTTCTTGAATGATAAATATGCATTTGAGGTTGCGAGAATACAGCCAGACAACAATATCGAAATGTTGATGAAGGCCTTTATGATGGCGGATTCCATTCCTTTCGTGCTTGTGGGTAATTGGAATAAATCGGACTATGGCATAAAGATTAAAAAGAAGTACCAAAACGAGAAAAACCTTGTTCTTTTGGATGCAATCTATGACAAGAATATTCTTGATGTTTTAAGAAGTAATTGCTATTTCTATGTTCATGGTCATTCAGCCGGCGGTACAAATCCGGGGCTGTGTGAGGCGATGAATTTAGGATTACCCATTATGGCTTTCTCTAATGGCTATAATCAGAACACGACATTTAACAAAGCCTTGTACTTTGAAAATGAAAATCAACTCAAGGAGATGATTCTTTCTGTAAAAGAAGAGGAACTTAAGCGAATAGGAAAGGACATGAAGGAACTGGCTAAACAGCATTATCGCTGGGAATTTATTGCCAGCGAATATGAGAGAGTATGTTACAGAATAATTGGAAAATAAAGATTATCAAATATTTTAAACATGGATAAAGTAAGAATTGGTATTATTGGTATGGGAAGAATGGGCATCACCCATTATTCTATTATCAACACACACCCGTCAGTAGAGATTGTGTCTGTGTCAGACACATCTGAGTTAATTTTGAAGATGTTAAAGAAGTATACGCCCAATCTTAAGACGTATACAGACTATAAAGATCTTTTGGTCACAAAGGATATAGATGGCATCATTGTATGCACGCCGTCATTCCTGCACCATCCCATCTGCAAGATGGCTTGCGAAAACGGCATCAGTGTGTTCTGTGAAAAGCCATTTACAACGGATCCCAAATTGGCTAATGAGCTTGCTGATATGTTTGAGGCTAAAGGACTTATCAACCAAGTCGGTTATGTAAACCGATTTGATCCCGTATGGAATAAGGTTAAGGAGTATTTGCAGAAGGGAGTGATTGGAAAGGTTGCTCATGTAAATGCTCAATTCTTCAGTGCAACCATTACAGCACCCCAGAAAAAAGATGGCTGGCGTTCAAAGCGCGAGAACGGAGGTGGTGCTACCTATGAAATGGGTGCTCATATTATCGATTTGATGGAGTTTTTCTTTGGTAAGCCAGAAAAACTTTATGGCTCGGTATTGGACTATATATATGATGAAAAAGTAGAGGATATTTGTTCTGCAGAAATAGCTTATTCTGGAGGCACGAATGTGTCTCTACATGTCGACTGGAGTGATTTTACATACAGGAAACCGATGATGAAAGTCGAGATGATGGGTGATAAAGGTAAGATATTGGCAGATTTCTATGGGTATAAGATTTTTCTTCGCGATGAAAACAAAGAAGAAGAACTGCCAAAGGGTTGGACAACAGTACCGATGAACATGATTCCCGTTAAAGCAGATTATTACGTAAGAGGTGTTGGATATACTAATCAGCTCTATACATTTGCAGATGCCATCAAGGATGGAAAAAAGGTTGTAGGATGCTCATTCCGAGAGGCTGCAGACACTCAGGGTTTAATTCATGAGATTTTTGAAAACGATAAAAGATAGGAGGAAGTAGCATGGAAAGAATAGATAAAATTGTTTTTGGAGACAACCAATTTTTCGGTATTAACCATCGCTCTCAGGAAAAGGCGGAGGAATTGTCTCAGTATTTCAGCCAGCTTGAGAATATCCTTAAAGTATATGATGATGCTATTGACTGTGGCGTTAGTGCCATTATGCTGAATAGCAATCAGAAAGCCATAGAGATTACAGATTATTTCCGTGAGAACAAGGCCAAGTATGGAAATCTGACATGGTATCCCAGCATTCCATATCCTCATAAGTATGCAGATATGGTCAATGAATTAGGACTGATTCCTGCCGTCAATGAGCTCATATTCAAAAACAACACAGGCATGGGTATGCTGGGCATGATTGGTAAAGGCGCATCAGCAATGTTCACGAAAGATGCCATGAAAATGCTTGAGATGCTGATTGATGTGGAGTATAAGATGTTCAAGGGCCTTGACGTAAAAGTGTTGTTCCTTCAGAACGTAATCACAGACCTCATTTTGGGCTATGATATCAAAGATGTTTTTGAGCATTATTGCGAGTATATCCGCAAGAAATATAAGGTTATACCCGGATTAATTACATTGAATATGCCTTATTTAAAGAATAAGTTGGAACAATGGGGCATTGATGAGGTGTGCATTTGTTCAAGTATCAATGCTGCCGGCTTTAATATGTATCCTTCAAAGGAAGAGTACGAAAGAGTGATTGGTGCAAACGATCCCAGCAAGTATCAGCTGATGGCTATGAATGTGCTTGCTTCTGGTAGTATTACACCGCAGCAGTCATTTGATTATGTCAATGATTTGAACGTTCAGTCTGTTGTGTTTGGTGCATCGTCAAAGGGGCATATTAGGAGTTCTGTTGACTCAATCAAGTTGAAGGATTAATGGATTACCGAATAGAACAAGTAAAGGTTGATGAAGCTTCTCTGCAAGAGATTCTAGAATTAATGCGACTGGCATTCGAGGGTCATGCAGAGAAGTTCAACATCGACTATATGCGTTGGCAATATGCTGATAATCCCGTAGGGAAGATAGTGGGCTTCAACGCCTATATGGGTGATGTGCTGGCAGCACACTACGTGACTATGCCTATCTATATGACTATTGAGGGCAAAAAGACATTAGGCGTTCTGTCATTAAACACAGCAACTCATCCAGAGCATCGAGGGAAACGACTGTTCACCATTTTAGCTGAGAAAACCTACGAATATGCATCAGAGAATGGTTTTAAGTTCGTGATAGGAGTTGCCAATGCACAAAGTACTCACGGTTTCTTAAAGCATTTGAAGTTTAAACTGATAGGGCCTCTTACCTTCAAAGTGGGAATGGGAAAGAATCTTTATCAGCGAACGGGCTATACCTATACTCGCTATTGGGATAAGGAAATTATGGATTGGCGTTTGAAGAACCCTTCCATGGAATACTTTAAAAATGGAGAAATGATTGTAAGTCCCATCAAGCCAGGATTCAAGAAACTTGTCTATCATGATAAGGATGATCTTGTATCTCTGAAAAAGTTGTATGGGCGACCCTTCAACCTTTACATAGGCTATGGTGCCGACTTAAGCAAGGGCGTATATTTGGGAGTCCCCAAGTTCGTGGAGCATTCTCCGTTTAATCTTATTTTCAGAGACTTAACGGATGGCACATTGCCAGAGGTAACAAAAGATAACATACTGTTTGAACTTATAGACTTTGATGTAGCATAAAGCATAGCAGAACCAAAGCAACCAAATAAGAAAATATGATAAATCCAAAAACCATCACCGTGGTGGGAGCCAACGGGACCATGGGCGCAAACGTGTCGGCCATTTTTGCATCCTTCGGGAATGCCAGGGTGTACATGGTTAGCCGTGACAAAGAGAAGTCAAAGAAAGCGGCCGTCAAGTCCGCTAAGTCAGTGAAGGCAGATGCCATTACGGCAAATCTGATTGCTGCAGACTATTCTATGTTGGCAGACTGTGTGAAAGCATCTGATTTGGTATTTGAGAGTGCAGCCGAGAATCTTGATCTCAAGATAGAGTTACATACCAAGATTGGACAGAGTCTGAAGAAAGGAGCAGTGGCCTGTACCGGTTCTTCCGGCCTTTCCATCACTAGGTTGGCAGAGTGCTACCCAGAAGAGACCAGAAGCCAGTTCTTTGGTGTACACATGTTCAATCCGCCGTACCAGCTCACCTTGTGTGAACTGACTGCTTCACCCTACAGTGATATGCAGATGTATGCAGAGTTGAAGGAGTATCTAACCAACACTCTGTTCCGTACGGTAGCAGAGAGCAAAGACCTACCAGCATTCTTGGGCAACCGCATTGGTTTCTACTTTATGAATGAGGCCTTGCAGTATGCTGAACGGTATCAGGATAATGGTGGTATTGACTACATTGATGCCTTGCTTGGTCCGTTCACTGGCAGAACTATGCCACCTATCACAACGGCAGATTTCGTGGGACTGGACGTACACAAGGCCATTGTTGACAATATCTACGAAAACACCAACGATTATGTTCATAATAAGTTCATCCTGCCGGAGTATGTGCAGAAACTGATTGACCAGAAGAAACTGGGACGTAAGAGTGGTGAGGGCTTGTACAAACTCATCAAGAATGACAGTGGTGACAAGCGCATGATGGTATATGATATCAAGTTGGGTATATACCGTGATGAGATTAAGTACAGTTTCCCATTTGCTCTCCAGATGAAAAAGCACCTGCGGGATGGCGACTATGATGATGCCATCCGTGTGCTGATAGAGAACAAGAGCCAGGAGGCAGACATCTGCTTGCGATTTCTGCTGAGATACATTGTGTATGCTCTCTATACTGCAGAACACGTGGGTTATGACCTCCGTGTGGCTGATGATGTAATGGCAACCGGTTTCACTTGGTGCCCTCCTTTTGCTATGATGGAAGCCTTCACAAGGGTTTGCGACTTGGGCCAGCTGATGAAAGACCGCTTGAAGCCCGAGATTGTGAATGCAGTGGATATTGACCACATCATCAGTGAGCAGATCAAGAGCAAATACGATTATCGCATATATTTCAAAGCAAAATAAAGAGTGAGCACTATGGAAAAGAAAGTTTATATACTGGGTGGTGCTCAGACAGACTTTGAGCGCAACTGGACCAAAGAAGGCAAGAACATGATTGCCCTGTTGAAAGAAGCCTTAGAAGACGGTTTCAAGGATGCAGGATTCACCATGGATGAGATGGTGAGACTGAACAAAGAGAACCGTGTGGCTGCTTTTGTAGGCAATTTCATTGCAGAACAATACATCAGCCAGGGTCATCTGGGAGCCTTCCTGACGGAAGTGAATCCCGCCTTTTATGGAGTTCCCAGTGCCAGATACGAAGCCGCCTGTGCTTCCAGCTCTGTTGCACTGGATGCTGCTATCACCAAGATTGAAGCAGGGGAGTATGATGTCTGCATTGTCGTAGGCTGGGAGATTATGAAGAGTGTGGACAGCAAGAAGGGTGGTGACATCCTGGGTCGTGCTGCATACTACGAGAAAGAAGGTAAAGGTGTTGACCTACCCTTCCCCAAACTCTTTGGACGCTTGGCAGATGCCACCATTGAGAAATACGGACTGGATCAGGAGCGTTACCTGAATGCTTTGGCCAAGATTAGCTGTATTAATTATGCTAACGCCAAGCGCAATCCGCTGGCCCAAACCCGCAAGTGGTTTATGAGCTATGAAGAGGCTACCCACCGTGGAACGGAGAGTAACCCTAATGTGGGTGGACTCTTGGGTGTATCCGATTGCTCTCAAGTTACAGATGGAGCTGCAGTCGTGATTCTCTGCTCTGAGAAATACGCACAAAAGAAAGGCCTGAAAGAGAAAGCTTTTGTGAAAGGCTATGGCCACCGTACCGCCCCACTGCTCTTTGACAAAAAGATTGCTGATAATGCCAATAGCGAATACGTATTGCCTTGGACACGTCAGGCTTGTTTGGATGCTTACAAACGTGCCGGATTGACCGTGGATGACATTGACGTGTTTGAAACCCACGACTGCTTCAGCAGTTCAGAGTTTGCGGCAATCTCTGCCTTTGGCATTGCTGAACCGGGTAAGGAATGTGAGGCTGTTGAGGATGGCATCATTGCTTTTGAAGGAAAAAAGCCTATCAATCCATCTGGCGGTTTGATCGGTTGTGGTCATCCTGTAGGAGCATCTGGTGCCCGTATGTTTGTTGACCTGTATAAGCAGGTGACAGGCAAGGCAGGCAATTACCAAGTAAAAAATGTTAAGAACGGTATGATGCTGAATATTGGCGGAAGTGCTACCACGAATTATGTGTTTATTGTGGGAAAGGAATAAGTATTTATGTATTCATTTATTAAAAGGTGCTTTGATTTTTTCGGTGCGCTGTTGTCCCTTATAGTACTGTCACCGATTTTCCTATTTACAATTATAGGAATCCTAATCAGTGATTGGGGTCCAATATTCTATAAGGCTAATCGCATAGGTAAAGGTAACAAACCGTTCAAAATGTATAAGTTCAGGTCAATGAAAGTGCTGAAAGCTCCGAAGAAAGGCTCAGAGGCAAGTCTAAGGCCTGATGAAGATCGAATTTTCCCATTTGGTCATTTTATTCGTAAAGTTAAGATAGATGAGCTACCACAGTTGATTAACATACTAAATGGATCCATGTCAATAGTTGGTCCACGTCCTGTGGCAGAAGATCAGTTTGATATGTTCCGTTACGGTAAGTGGAATGAGGCTGCTAAGGTTCCTGTAGGTCTTAGCGGCCCTGCTGCATTGTATGACTATATCTATGGTGATCAGTTCACAGATGAAGCGGAATACATGGAGAAAGTGTATCCTACTCGTCGCGAACTTGAATATACATACGTGCAGAAGGCTAGTCTGTGGTATGACCTGAGGATGATAGTGTATACAGTAATTTGTATCTGTTATGCTCTCGTTGGAAAAGAATGTACCTGGATTCTCAACGAACTGGTTGAGGATGCTAACAAAACGATGAATCAATAAGGCTATGAATATTCTGGTAACTGGATCCGCCGGAATGATAGGCGGATATGTAGTAAAAGGTCTTATAGAGAGGGGATATAAAGTCGTAGGTGTTGACCGAAGATTGTCAAATGATAAATACCAAGGCTATGCTCAATTTGTACTTGACTTGTCATCTAAGCCAAGTATTATGCAGTTGTTTGACGAGGTGAAAATAGAACGTGTAATCCATCTGGCCGCTTTGGCTCATACCAAGGGAGTGGCAGACACATCCTGGGAAGCATTCAAGAAAGTAAATGTGGATTGTGCAGAGAATCTGTTTGAGGCGTGCGCAAAGTATAATGTGCCGGTATTGTTCATTAGTACTGTTGACGCCATTGGAATGGTAAATGGCTTAATTACTCCTGATACGGAGTTGAATCCCATCTCGAACTACGGCAAAAGTAAGGCTCTTGCAGAATCCCGTTTAAAAGAAATATGTAAGCTCTATAACATATATCGTTTCTCACCGGTTTATACTGAAGATGTAAAACGTGACATCCAAAAGCGTTACTATCTGAAGTATCCTGATTGGGCATATCTGATTGGCGGAGGACAGCAGTTTGAGGTACTAAATGTTCGGAAAGCAGTTTCTTCTATGGTGGAATGGGTAGACAAGAAGGTAGATAATACCATTCAAATCATCAAAGATGAGGAACTGCTGGATAGCGCCAAAGTGATTACAGAAGAAAAAGCGGAAGGAAGGGCGAAGCATGTACTTCGAATTCCTCGCTGGATGGTAGTATGTGGGTATTACTGCATCAAGCTGGTGTTTGGTAAGAGTAATAAAACATATTTAGTGTTTAAGGCTCTTTGGCCGTTCAGGACAAGCGAATGAGATTCGACATTAACCAAAGAGCATTCTTTGAATTATTGAGAGCTGGTCTTTGGGAAAAAGATGCACGGCTTTTACAATATAAAGATATTGATTACTCTGTCATTATGCGATTGGCAGAGGAGCAGTCTGTGGTAGGGCTTGTTGCTGCAGGGCTTGAGCATGTGATTGATGTGAAGGTCCCACAAGTATTGGCACTACAGTTTGCAGGGCAGGCAATACAGCTGGAGCAGCGGAACAAGGAGATGAATGCCTTTGTGGCTGAACTGATAGAGAAACTGCGGAAGAATGATGTTTATGCAATACTTGTAAAAGGACAAGGAATTGCGCAATGCTATGAAAAACCATTGTGGCGTTCCTCGGGAGATGTAGATCTGCTGTTGAGCGAAAGCAACTATGAAAGAGCGAAGGAATTATTGAGCCCATCGGCCACTATGGTAGAGACAGAATTTACTCATTTCAAACATCAAGGTATGACTGTCGACGGCTGGGTGGTGGAACTGCACGGAACTCTACACAGCAGGTTGTCCAAGCGTGTGGATGACGGTATAGATGCTGCCCAACGGGAAGTGTTCTATGGTGGTAAAGTCCGCTCGTGGATGAATGGAGGTACACAGGTGTTCCTGCCGGCTTCAGATGAAGATGTAATCTTTGTTTTTACACATATCCAGCATCATTTCTTCTTTGAAGGCATTGGAATCCGCCAGATTTGTGATTGGTGCCGCTTGCTGTGGACGTATAAGGATTCGCTGAATCACAGTTTATTGGAATCACGTATTCGGAAAATGGGTTTGATGTCGGAATGGAAAGCGTTTGCCGCCTTTGGTGTAAAGTGGTTAAGAATGCCCGTGGAAGCAATGCCTTTGTTTGAAGATAACGATGTCCATAACGTTAACCTTGATAAGAAAGC
>AUXO011449942.1_pt1 | contig 33091 bp, 67 predicted proteins | sample 768731 | NCBI WGS metagenome assembly AUXO01 (sample SAMN02715735, study PRJNA202380) | gut metagenome | biome: sheep rumen | host: Ovis aries | place: New Zealand: Palmerston North
GCTTTATATGTATATTTCTCAATACTAAAATTAAGCTGAGCTGAAAATCTTAAAGCTCTTAACATTCTTAAAGCATCTTCTTCATATCTTTCAACTGGGTCTCCAACTGCTCTAATAATACCAAACTCTAAATCTTTTAAATAACTTTCATCTAGCATTACAAGTTCATTTCTAAGTAAGTTATAAGCAAAAGAGTTAATTGTAAAATCTCTTCTCTTTAAGTCTTCCTCTAAGCTAACTCCAAACTTAACTGTATCTGGATGTCTACCATCTGTATACTTACCATCTTTCCTAAAACTTGTTAATTCATATGTTTGTTTATAAAAATCATCAATAATAGTAATGGTTCCATGTTTAATGCCACTATCAAAAGTTTTAAGTCCTAAACTTTCACAAATTTGTTTGGCTTCATCTGGAGTTGCATTTGTACATAAATCATAGTCTTTTGGCTTTTTACCTGAGAGCATATCTCTACAACAACCTCCAACAAGGTAAAGCTCTTTTTTATTTGAAATCCAAAATGCTTCAAATAATTTTATTAGGCTTCTATAAACTAAATTATCTTGGCCTAAAAAAGGCGCTGCAGACTCGTCTTTATATATAATAGGTTTAATAAGTTCAATTTTCTTTTTATACATAGCTATTTAATTTTTAATTTATCTATCTCAACTATTTGTGTTTTTATTTGTTCTTTAATCTCTTGCATGTGTTTAGTATCTATAACACTATCTACAGCTCTTTTAATTTCCGCTTCTATCTTCATTTGGTATATAACACTATTAATTCTTTCTTGCTCTCTAACAATTAACAAAAAGCATAAATATTCAAAAAATACTGCTATAAATGCTCTCCAGAAATCAAATGTACTAAAAATGCTAAACATAATTATTCATGCTCCTCAAATGCATGTGGAAAAGCAGTGTCTGGACCTGCCATAAAGGTAATCCTAACTAAATCACCATCATATCTACTTGTTAAGTATAAAATATGCTTTCTATTATAGGTACCTAAGTAAACCTCTGCCTTATTATTAAAGTCATCATAAGTTGGTGTATTGTACCAATCATAAAATAAATATCCTGGAAAATATCCATTAACTGAAAGCCTTAGTAAATCTCTTAAGGCTTTTCTAAGATATTCATCTTCAGTATGCTCTTCTTCATCATCAAATGGTTCTAAGTCCCAAATAATATCTCTTGAAGATCTAATAATTCCTTGCTCATCTGGTTCTAAGATAATGCCATCTTCAACAAATCCCCACATAGCAATAACTACATCTTTCATGATTTGAATTTCATTATAGGTAATACCTGAAATAGAAAATACTATTAAGATATATGGGTCTAGCTCAAAGTCTAAATTGTTAAAGAAAGCAACTTGTGCACGTGAATCTTTAAATAAAAATGCATCAACATCTTCAACATCAGCTATATTTGAAACAAACCAGCCTGCTTTAAGTAACTCATTTTTGTAAGCACTTAACTCAGCATTAGTTGTTCTATTTGCATAGATATAAAACTTCTTATCTGATGAAATTCTGCTATCAAAATAAACACTTTTACTTCCTTTATATTCAGGAACTTTAATATTTTCTTTTAATTTATCTTTATAAAAAGAAATAATATTTTCAGTTGGAAATTCTTTTTGTTCATCTGAAATAACAAAACCTTGCTCTGTTGCAGAGCTTTTTTCTATAGAGCTTTCCTTAACTATACTTGATTTACTACAGCCAGTTAATAGCAAGCATAGGCTTATTAATAATACTTTTACATTCTTCATACCTTTATATTATACAATAAAAAAGAAGCCCATTTTAGGCCTCTTTACTCATTTAAGTAAATATTTTACCACATAACTGTAAATGCAGAATTATCATTATCAACTGAAACTTTAAATCCAGCTTCTCTTAGTGTATTAACAGCTGCATTCATTGCCGCTTTACTTCCATCAGCACAAAACCAGTCAAGCCTTGTTCTATTTTCAGTTGCAAATCTTCTAATTTCCTTATAAATATGCTTAAGTGTAAAATCAGAACTATCCGCAATCTCTCTTGCTTCTTTTGCAGTAATACCTTTTAATTCTTTACCCATATCTTTACTTTCTCCACTAAAGGGCTGGAGCGCTATGGACCGTCCGGGAACCCTATTTAATTTATTTTGAATTTAAAAGTGCTTCTTCAATTATATTAAAACAATTACAAAATTCTTCAAAACTTTCACAGTCACAAGAATCACCTCTTGGACCATCTTTATACTTATCTAAGCCAAACTTAATTGTATGTTCATTATAGTTTAGACAAATTGTATGATCAATTTTTTCAAGAGCTTCTTCTGGTGTTAGCCTTTTCTCTAACATTTTAAGTTGATAGATAACATAGTCAACATCTTCTAAAATATCTGCAACTGTATATTTTTTATCTTGCTGACCATTTTCATTATAGCCAGAATAATCACCAGCATGAGCATAATCCCAACCAACATAGAAGTTATCTGGATCAGTACTATCAATTTCTAAATTACCACTAAATGTTGGACCACCATGACAAGCAATATCCATCTCAGTATAGTTTTTGCCATAAAGTGGGTGACTCTTTGGAATTTTTACATAAGCACATGGGTGCGTTCCATATGACACAATTAAATAGTCATATCCATCAAAAGATTCTTTAACTAAAACTTCTATGTCAAAATTTGGCTTATAAACCATTTCTTTCATATTATTTAACCTTTACTCCCCCATGCACACATGTGTTATAATTTTTTGTATCTAGATTACAGGTACTATATATACTTCCACCTTTATATCCTTCTGGAAATTTATCACCAGCATAACAATAAGGTTGATTTTTTCTACACCAGGTACAAGGAGTATCACCAACTACTGGGTGAGCTGGATTAGGTTTATTTGGACATTTATCACAATCTAAATTGCTAGCCCAATCTGAACAATAAATTATATCTGGATATACCCAAGGCCATTGGGGAACAGTGCTTGGTTGATTTGGAGTCCAAGGAATTTGTGGACTTGGTTGAATTGGACTTGGATATGTTGGCCAAGTTGGATAAGACTCTCTATACTCACTATGTTTAATTTTTTCTCCACATTCTGGACATTTAACAACTTTTACTTTTGCACCATAAGTAATACTTTCTTTATCAACTTCCTTTATAAGATCACCCAATTCATATTCGAATTCACACCCACAAATTGGACAAATTACTCTAAATACTTTTGTTCCATGTTTAATAACTTTAATTGCCATCTTAATTCTCCTTATAGCTCAATTTCTAAATTATGTTTAACAAAATAATCTTGTACAAATTTAATAAAATCTTCTTCTGAAATTCCTACTATACTTTGATAATTTCCCAAAAACTTATCTTCCTTATAAACTTCTAATTTATTTGTTTTATTATTTAACTTAAAAGATAAATCATCTAGCCAGCCACAATATAAATTATCTGTATCACTAAAAGTAAATGTAACTAACATATTCTATCTATGAATAATATCCCATTCATATGGTCTATTTCATGTTGTAAAACTCTTGCCTGCCAACCAGATGCATTAATAATAATTGTTTTATTTTGAATTACATCATAAGCCATAACTGAGATTGATTTCCATCTTGGAACATTTTCACTATATTCTTTATCTATTGATAAACAGCCTTCTGGCATATACTCTAAATCATTAGAGTGTTTAATTATTCTTGGATTTACTAATTTATAACCAGAAGTTTTTTCACCAGTAAACCTAATAGCACACATTCTTTTTGCGACACCAATTTGAATAGCTGATAAACCAACAGCTTCATATGTATGCTCTTTAACATAAGCGTACATTTCATCTAATAAAGCTTTATCCTCTTTTGATAGAGGTAAACTAACTTCGGCTGATTTTGTGCGTAATCTTGAATCTGGATACTTAATTATTTCCATATCTATATTATACAATAAAAAAGGTATTTCTTTATACCTTAATTTATTATCACTCTAAATTTTTAAACTGTTCAAGCTTTCTCTCAAAGTATTCTCGATCTACATCATCAACAGTTTTCATTTTATCAAATATTGGATACTCACCTGTTCTTAATATTGTTTCAATAATTGTAATTGCAAGCTGTCTATTGTACTCAAAGTTGCTTTTCATTTTCTCATCTGTTAAAAACTCATCAGCTTTTTCTTTTTCACTAAATCTATAACAACCTGATAATCCAGTTTCATGGTCATCATAATATCCAGACTCAGCCATAGAATGAAAGTCATCTATAAACTCATTAACCTCAGCATTTACTGGTGCAGTTATTGTTCTATCCCAAGCATCACAATAATCATGTATGTGATAAAAACTTTCTGACTCACCTAAGCAACTATGGAAATGTGTACAATTTATACAAGTTTTTTTCATATAGTCTCCTAATTAAATATTGTAATCAAACATACCATTAAGCATAAATTTTTTAATTGGCCTAATGATAATAACATGCCTTTTTCCAGAAAGCCATTTCCAAGGTTTTTTAATTCTTACTTCTGTTTTTCTTGATACCCAATAATAAACAATATATTGGAAATGTGGGTGCTTGATTGAAGCTTTTAGTTGTTCAAACTTTTTATTAATGGCAATCTCAAGCTTTCTTACTTTTTCAAGATCCTCTGTAAGTGTTTCTGAAATCTTGTCTAATTCTGCTGCTTTTCTCATCTCAAGTACCTCACAAAAATATTTATATTTTATTATACAGTAGAGGCTTAAAAAATCACCAGCAAAACCTAAATATTTTTATTTTTTCTTAAAAAGTATCCCATGGAAACAACTATCATTAGTTCCATACCCAATCATTTCATTGCTTATTTTATGAGCAAATGGGTTTAGCTCTGGATGCTTTTTGTTAAAATAGCTCTTACAGCCAGTACAAATCCATTCATATTTTTTATAGCTTAGCTTATCTAAAACTGCAACTGAAGTAAACATATAGCCATTATAATCATCTGGAATTTCATTAATAGATTTAATTTTAAGTGGCTTTGTTCCATCTTTCATTGTCATATATGGCATTTCTTTATATGCCAATTTGTCATACCTAATTCCAGTAGATAAGTCAAGCTGGTCAATCTTTTCTTGAGCATCTGGCCAAGATACAATCCAGTCAACAGCAACCTTTTTACCCTTACCACCAGTTGGATTATTGAAGTTCATTGCTAAGTGTCTTCCATATCCTAAGTATGCTCTTTTCTCCATAAGTGGGATGGCAATACATGGGGCAACTCTATTCATAAATGGAGCAATTAAGATAAATTCAATTGTCGGATTTTTTTCAATGACAACTTCAGTGAAGGCACTATATAATGAGAATGGTGGGTTTGTAATAACCATATCATAGCTACTGTAGTCTATATCATCAAAGCTAATACCATACTTTGTATTAATATCATAACCAGAAGCAGTAACAGACTTAATTCCAGCTTCTTTACCAACTGCTAATAGATAGTTAACAAAATTAACAGACTCTTGGTTAGCTAAAATTTCTCTTGCCTTAGACTTAGTTATTTCTTCCTTAGAGGTAAAAGAAAAAGAGAACTCACCAAATATCTGACAGTAATCCTCTTTTGCTTTTAGCTTTGCTGAGTTAATGTAAAAAGTATTTTTCTCAAAGTCAATTGTTAGAGAAGAAATATTTTTTGTTGGCTTAAAATCACAAGGACATATAATATTTTTGCCTTTTAGCTTGTCTAGTCAATGTGTTAATTCTGCAGCAATATCTACAAATTGAGTATAAAACTCATCATCTGCTTTAAGTTTTGCTAAGTCTAAATTATGCTTTGTGCTCATACTATATATTATACAATATATAGTAAATATTTTTAAAAATTAAAAAGCCTACTTTTAGTAGACCTTAACTTACTTTCTATTAACTACAGACTCTGTTGTTCCAGGTTTAATTACACCCTGTTTTTCATACTTCTTTAGATATTCAAGGGCCATTCCATAGAGAGCTTTTCTAAACTCTTCATATGTTTCACACTGTGTTGCAACTTGAATAACTTCTAGCAATACTTGTTCTTTTATTATCTCTGTCTGATGCATAAATGACAGCGCCATATCTGTCTTAAAATCTGCTGCCATTATTTACTTCCTGCCTTCTTAGATTTTTTCTTACTACTTGGAGTAGGATTTAATTTGTATCTATCTGGGACAAAATCAAACATTTCATCATTTTGATGCCTTGCCCAATAAAATAACATTGATGTTTCTCTATTTGATAAGCTACCACCTTTAATTGATGTTTTAATAATTTGAATATATTCCTTTTTTTCAGCCTCATCAAATATAGGTGTTTTTTGTTCTTCAATTACAGCCATATTTCTAACCTCTATTTATTATACAATAAAAACAAAAAAGATAGCTTTTAAGCTACCTTTTAATATCAGACTTCATAATAGCCGCGTCCACCAGCACCACCTAAACCATAATATTTCACAATGTCAAGATAACCAGATCAATAAGCGCCAGCACCACCACCGGCACCAACTTGAGCACTTCTACCATTTACATCTGTACTGCTCTCTACACCATTGCCACCAGCTCCGCCATTACCATTATAAGATGCTGCACCACCAGAACCACTTGTTAAGTTTCCTGTACCAGCAGAACCACCTGAATGCCCAGTAAGCTGATATACTTCCTCATCAGCTCTATTTGTATAAAAAGTAGCATTTATATTTCAAGTAGCTATACTACCACCAGATGTGGAGCCACTTAGACCCCTACTTTTTCCACCATAAGCACCGGATTTAACAAATTCTCCACCATTAGTGTCTACCAGTGGCCAGATATATTTATTTTTATAAGTTGAAGTTATACTAGCTGTTCCTGCAAGACCACCTTGAATGTTACCATCACCAAGATCATTATATTTGCCTCCGCCGCCGCCTCCAGCTATTGCAATAGTATCACTTATGCCACTTCCAAACAGCTGAATATACGTATTACCACCATTACTACCATGGCCTTCTGTATCTGTTGTTGATGAACCAGCACCGCCAGAACCACAATATATTCTATAATAATTAGTACTATTTTCTTTTAAAAATTTAGTATCTATAACTGCCGCAACAAAACCGCCAGAACCACCACCATAACCACCACCATTATATCCAGTACTAGACCAGTAATTTGACCCGCCTCCACCAGCTCCTTGGAGCATAACTATAACTCTATTTGGGATAACTTTTTCATTAAAATCTGATGTAGTATAGCTTTCAAGAAGCTTTGTGGCATATTCAGCTGGATATACTGGTGCAGATGGTTCTCAAAAATAGCCAATTTTCACACATGATCACTTTCTACAGTACATACTAAATGTTAAATATGAATTATCAGCCTTTATTTCTAAGTATTGACCAACTCATGCATAAGCATATGTACCATAACTCTCTATTATAGCATCTCAATCAGAGAGTGTACCAGCACAAAGTTGCTTATTAAAAGATGGTTTATAGCCTCTTAATAAATATTCACCATTATTACCAGTTAAATTATAGCCAAAATCAGAAAAATTTCCTACTTGTTCTCAGCCATTTCCACTGTAGTGGCCAATAGATTTAATTGGACCATAATTATTTGATAAACCAGTATGTGTTTTAATATATTTACTATCTCTGACAATTGTATTAACAATCTCATCTTCTATAGAAGTAATACCTTTTTTATAAGACTTGAAATATGCCACTTTATCTATACCTCAAATATATCACTATAATTTAGCAAAAAGTTTAACTTTAAAATAAAAAGTACTTAATATTTAAGTACTTTAATATAATTAATTAGCAATTTGCTATTAGAGCAAAATCTTTAATAAATAATTTCTACTTGTATTTCAAAAAATATTTTTTAAGAGCATCAAACTCAGCTTCAGTTAATTCAGCATCTTTTTCTGGGTTTTCACTCACTGCTTCATAACTAGCAACATAGTCTTTATAAGTTGCAGCTTCTAAAACAAAACCAAGTTCATCTGGATGCTTTTTAATTAAATCAAGAATATATGCATCTTCATCAAACTTAACTGGTTCTTTAGCACCTTCATATGTATCCTTTAATGCTTTAACTAAACCATCATCTTCAACATAGTAAAGGTTTAAACCTTCTAAAACATTTCCAATAAGCTGACCTAAACGCATATCTGGATACTTATGCCAAATATTACTAATCTCTTGTAAAATTACTTCAATTCTTTTTGGATCCCTCATATATAAACCCTCTATTATACTATACAATAAAAAATGCACTTTTTGGATAGAAGTGCTAACCATAGATTCCCCAGGAATCAGTACCTATAAGTAATTATACTTACGTACTCCACGTTGACAGACAAGCCATCAACATTATATTATACAATAAAAAATAAAAAGTGACCCGAATCAGGCCACCTTGCGTATATACAAGTTCACAACCTCTGGCTGCCACATCAGTTCATAAGTAAGAACTATGTGTGTATATACCTTTTCTAATCATTTAATTTAGCATTTATTATTTATAATATACAATAAAAAATAAAAAAAATCCTATCATGTTACCAGATAGGATTCGACCTAGCCATTTCTGGGTAGGTACTTCGGTTATTATATTATACAATAAAAAAATAAAAAAGCTAGATAAATTAATATCTAGCTTTATAATATTTGTTTTATATTACTTATTACAAAGTGGACATCTATCAACAGTATATAACATACAATTATTGAAACCAACTTTAACCCAACCATATGACTTTAAGTTAAGCTCTACAGTTACACTATCACTTCCATAAAAGTAATACTCAATAACTTCATCATGAATTACTTTATCATTAATACTAATATGAGCATGTGCCCATGTATCATTTGTGTGTTCATTGTCTACGTAATTTCCTCCTGCTCTACAAGCGGTTAATAATAGTGGTAGAGCCAGCAAAAGTGTTTTAAGCTTTTTCATGACTATTCGCCTTTTCCTGGAACAATAATGCTCATTGCATCATCACCAGCAACAACTTGTGGTAATTCACCATTCCATTGTTCTAAGTAAGCAAGATATTGTAAGTAGCTTTCAACTAATTTATTGAATACACTTGCATATGATTCTCCATCTTTAAGAGTAACAAGCTCGCCATTCATTTTTGTAATATCAATTGAATATTCTTTAGAATAAAGAATTGTAGATCTTTCTATTTTAGTCCACTCATCTTTACCTTCTGTTTTTTCAATTTTTACTGTTGTTTTAACTAATTCAGGATGCTCATTCTCTAAATCAACAATATCACTATTATCTTCATTGACATTCATCTTAATAGTGGTTTCTGTTTTTTCTAATTTAGATAATTCTGAATCATTATACACTGATTCAGTTATTGTTGTTTTATAGTTATATTTAGAAGTAACTTTATAACCAATAACTTTGGCTAGTTCGACAATCTTATAAGTTGCTGCTTCAGCACTTGCCTGAGCAATAATCTTTTGAGATTCTGCAGCACCATGAGCTTCTTCAATTTTCTTTTTTGCCGATAGTGTAGCAACCTCTAATTCAGCTTCAGCTTTTGTAATTGATGCTTGTTTTTGCTGCTCTGCAACAACCTTATCTTCAACTGATTTTTCAAATTCATCAGTAAAATCAATATTTGTTAAAACAACATCTTGAACATTTACATAGAAACCTTCTTTTAAAGCGGCTGTAACATCTTCAGAAACTTTTTTAGAATAATTTGCACGTTCTTGAATAATCGTCATTGCTGGAGCATCTGACATAACAGCTTTTGTTTTTTCAATACATTGTGCTTCAATACGAGTCTGTAAAGACGCTAATGAACCAAATTTACCTGCAATACCTTCTGTTTGAATAATATTTCCTTTTTCATCTTTAAGAATTAACTTATCAAGTTGAATAGTATATTGAAGGTACAATTCGAGCTTCATTGTTTGACCATCTTTTGAATAAGATTCTGTATTAATTTTAACTTGTTGAACTGTAGCATCATAAATTTCATATTTCTTAGTCATATAGAAATCAAAATATGTCCCTGGTGATTTAACATCAACAATTTTACCAACTTGTTTAACAACAGCATAAGTACCAGCTTCAACTTGATGGAAAGATCCTGGAATAGTAATAACTAATCCTAGTGCTGCAATAGATACAGCAATAGAAGCAATCATAGCTTTAAAACCTTTTGGTTTGTGCTTTGCATTATATTCTTGCATTTCAGCAGCACATTCCTCATTAAGCTTAGAAATTTCTTTTTGTGGAGTTCCATAAGTTACTTTATTTTGATACTTTCTTTTAATTTCTGAAAGATCATTATATAGTTTAGTAGAACTCTTACTGTGCTTAACACCAAAAAGAATTGCTAGGCCAATAGCAGTAAATAAAATAATAAACAATACTGCAAATAAAATTCCTTTAATCATAATATTTTCTCCTTGTCTTTATATTATACTATACGATAAGCTAATAGTATAATTTCAAATATTTTTTATTTTTGTATAATTAATTAATGTCTTTCTTACGCAAGTCCATAAGTTTTGAATAACATTTTTTAGAATTGTTGCTTCTTTTTTCAAGGACTTTTGTTGTTGCCACATCACCAACCCAAGCACATTGCCCAAGATTTTTATTATTTAAGACTTCATGAAACCATAAGCAATTCCTACACCTTTCACATGCCATACATATATACCTCCAAAATATTTTACTTTATATTATTATACATTAGAAGAAAATAAAAAAGAACCTACTTTTGTAGGAACTTTTTAGAGTACAAATATCTTAATTATTAGTCACAATCTAGCTCTGAAAAATCAGCTTGATCTTTATTAGTATAAACATCATCAATTACAGAGTAAATTTTTGCTCTAATTTCATCTAACTTATCTTTGGCTTCTTTTTTAATAGCAAAATGATCAACATTAACTATTTTTAAATCTGTATCTGGCCCAAAATAGCTATCATCAAATGGGTCTAAACCGCACTTCTTCTGTATTAAATATAAATACATTGCATCTTCATTAACTAATTCTTGGACTTTTCTTTTATGATCTTCATCATAGTTATAAAAAAGATCACCATCTATTTCTCGTCCATCTTGCATGAAAGCATTCATAAAATCTTGTAAACTATCTAAATCAAATATATTACTCATATTTACTTACTCCATTTCCAATACCCTATCTTTACATCAATAGCCTGAATGAATTCTCTTAATTAAATATTTAAAGAAATCCATTTTTTGTTGTTCGCTCCTAAAAGCTGTGATGTCTAAACAGCCATCTTTATCTAAAGAAAAGTAATCTTTAAAATCTGTCCAATAAATATAAATAAGTATATTACTAAACTTATTTTTATTATTTATATGAAATACAGCATCAAGGTTTATCTCAAATGCAATTTTAAGAGGATAAGCTTCATAAACAGTTATTTTAGCATATTCAAGATGCTGTGCTTTTTGATAAATATCTATACACTCTTTAAGTCAATTGATAAAGAGAGCTTTATCATATAGGAGCTCTACATCAGTATTTTTAATAGAAACTTTAGCCATCTGTAACATAGTTATTTTTCTCTCATAATAATTTAGCAAACTTTTAGTAAAATAAAAAGCTACTAAATAAGTAGCTTTAACATTCAAACCACCAGAAGCAGTTATTATATTTACCGCACTTTTCACAGTAGCTATTATTAGGATACTTGAGTGGGCAGAATTTTTTGAATTCCTTATTAACCTTTTCTTTCTTTTTTCTGCATTTCTTTTTAATTAAACACATTATTTATTACCGCCTATAAATTTATCAAAAGCTTCTTTATAAGTATTATAATTATACGGAAACCATTTTTGATCAAACTGATGTATATAGTCTAAGCATCACTGAACAAAGATAATTGATAAGTTAAGATTATCAAACTCATCATTTTTATCCAAGGCTGCTATCTCTAAACCAATACACTCTGTACAAATTTGCTTTAAAGTATAAATAGCATATTCCTTGTCTACCTCATACATAGCTGGAACAATACACTTAACCTTATCATAAGCACTACCAGGCATTAGATGATTATTTCTGCTATAACCATAACGACATTCATCAATAAGTAATTGATAAACATCTTTTAAATCTAATTCTAATTTTTTAGTTATATCTAATTGCATCTATTCAATTCCTATTTCTAGCCAACCTTTAACAGTATTTTTTGCTTGCTCTAATACTTCCTCATATGAACCTTTAACACCATTGCATTTCCACTCATAAGCAAGTTTAAAAACTCGTAAGTCAAACTCATCCTTAGCTTGTTTTTCAAGAGCTTTTTCAACTGTAGAAAATAGTCTATCATCTTCTAAGAACTCATCATCTGTTACATACTTATTATAAATAGCCTTTAATGCTTCTGTTGCATCCATACTTACTCCTCTATATACTATATCTAAGTGCTATCTTCTCTCTAATTCATGTGTCTTTTTAGCCAAAGTCATTGCAGTCTCTAAAAGTATTCTAGTTTTTTCAATAGTTGCTTTATTTGATACATCTGCAAAATAATCATTTGTATATTTTAATTTATCTGTATCATCAAACCAAGAAACTTCTATAGATATTTTATTATCTATATCAGCTGACTCTGGAAAAACATAATACATCTTAGTAATACTTAAATGGCAAAGTGCATTATATTCAGCTAAAACTAAGTTACCAACAAAATAACCTTTGTCTTTTTTAACTTTAAGATAAGTGTGAAGCCTATCATCTTCAAAGTCATCTATAAATGTTTGAAAAAGTGGCTTAACTTCTGGTAATAAGTCTTCAAATTCTTTTTTAAGCTCTTTCTTAGTCATAAAATAATGTTTGATATATTAGACGTTATCTTAGTTTTTGTTTATTTAATTTAAAACTATCTAATTAACCACGGGTGAATTTAACACCATTAACATAGATAGAGTCAAGCTTACCAGCTTCAATACCACTTGCACTAAAAGCAACACTTCTTTCTTTAGCTGGTACTGTTGATCCATAGCCACAATGTTTACAAGAACCTACTTTGCTCTTGATGTGACCACACTTACTACATGTTTCAATTTTACTATTTAAACCCATAATAGCTACCTCTCTTATAATATTATTATACAATAAAAAAAGAAGATATTAATTTTATCTCCTTTAATTATATTTGAATTGATATTATTTTTTTTACAATATAAACTTCAATCTATCTTGCTATACTTAATGGTCTTTAACAGAATAAAGATAAGTAATAAGCTTTGCAATTATTTTTTGTTCATCAGTAAAAGTGTCTGGAATTTTATTATCTTGTAGAGCTTGCCTAACGACAACAGAATGTGTATGCTCTGGATCAAATCAGCCTTCTGTAAATTCTCAGCGACTCTGATTACCGCTAGGATAAGTCATAATAAATTCTACACCACCACTTGCAGTAGTATGAGTTCCTTCAAGCTTAAAATTAAGCCCTTTGGCTTTATTAAGTATTTCTATTGCTTTCTCAACCATCTCTACTCTTGTCATATATTAATAGTTTCTATTTTCTCAAAGTCATGACATAATAAGCATAACTATCTTATCTTCATCACTAGCATTAGATGCTTTAATTCTTTCAATATACTTTGGATCAACTGAATCAATTAATCAAGATTGCTCTAAAGTTTTTGGATCAAATCAAATATTAGACCAGCCAAGACTAGCTGTATAACCATTTGGAAAAGTGCAATTACAGTCTATATAATTTACAGAACCACTGTTAGACTCATGAAAGTCTGTGAATTTAAACTTTGTACCATGCACTTTATATAAGGTATCTGCTGCTTTTTGTAATAATTCAATTTTCTTTTCAGCTGTCATAATCACTATAATTTAGCAAAAAAATAAGAGTATAAAAAAGAAGCTGCAGCACAACAGCTTCAGTACTATATCGTAGTTAACGGATTATGTATGGTATAATCAACCGGCTTATGTTAAGGTGTATAAGTAAACCGAGAAACTATATTTATTGTCCAGCACTCATTGGACTAGTAGAATATGTTTGTGCTGTTATTCTACAGGTGTAATATATTATACAATATTACTACTCAATTTTTAGTTTTTTCTTAAGAAGCTCCATGTAGAAATCTTCTTTAGCGGGTAACATATTAAACTGACAATCTAATAGTAAGAATGAATATCTTCTAATTTTTCTTTTGATGTAAGTACTTTTTCTTCTTTAAAGTCAAACATATCTGGTTTTTTGATGTAAATAGGTTCATTATCCCATGTATCAGCATATAGTAAGTCACTTAAGCTTACTGCATCTATTTTCCAATCATCATAAGCATCTTTATCATAATCTCCTGGCCAACGGTGGTCATATGGTGAAGCATGACTAACTTCAAATGGAACATTCTCATACTCAGGATAATCAGCGACTACAGCAAAACATTCTATATTCCAGTAGTGATCATCTTGTTCAGCTTTCTTTAGCAAGTCATTAAGTAAATCTTTAGTTACTTGTTTATATGTGCTTGAACCTGTCATATAAACATATTGTTTTTTATTTATTACACTAAGTAAATAATCAACAACCTTATCATTTAAAATAAGATCTTGCTGAACTTTTTTAGTAATCTTATAAATTTTTTCTATTCCAAGCTTCATAAGTACTTACCTCTTACAAAATAATTTAGCAGTTTATTTAGAATAATCTACTACAACAATCATACCAGTATACTGAATAAGATCAAATGCTTCAGCAGGAATACCAGCATTCTTAAAGTGTGTTCTATATGTAGTATCTAAGATCGGCATTACCTGGAATCCTGTAAATGGTCTATTAGTAAAGTTAAAGAAAGCTTTGCACCAGTCTAAGCTTCTTGCATAGCGAAGCTCTTGAACTTCTCTTGCCCAGCTTTGTTCTCCATAAGAGATAGTAAAAGCAAGATTAGCATAATCTATAAAGCTTCCAAAGTTAACCATATTACTAACATAATTATCGCTAGATAACTTTGGAGTCTGCATGAATTCAACAACTTTCTTGGCAGACACATTAGAAGAAACTAAATCACAAAATGTTACTCTATCTTTTTCAAGCACTGGCCCAAGAGTTTGGTCATAGAAAGGTTCCCTGATCAAGATGCGGCAATTATCACTCATTAGTGCAGGAAGATAAATTTGTAAAGCTTTAATATCTTCTTTCCCAAGTTCATGAAGAATCGCGCTTAAAATAATACAGTCATATTTTTTCTTAGCACCTTTAAGTTCAGCTTCTCTATATAAGAATTCTTTAATACCAATTCCATAGTAGGTAACATTACCAGAATTTTGACAGTTATCCTTAAATTGAATATCTACTGCATCAACTTGAGAATTATAAGCTTCTGCTATATCTCTAGAAATTTTTCCAGTACCAGCACCTAAGTCTAAAACAAACTTTGATCCAGCAGCATACTCCACTAAAGTTTTCTTATCTTCTGCAGTATCCATTCTTTTTCCAAATTCTACAATTGACTTATCCATGATATTTTTCACCTATAGTATTTTGTAATACATTAGCACAAATAGAGTAAGCAACATTTAATTGTTTCTCTGACATTTTATTTAACATTGAATCGGCTATATCTTTTACTACCTGTCCAGAGGAACTAATAGCATTTATATCCTGTGTAGCACAAGCTTTTAATATTGGTTTAATATATTTTAAACTATGATTTGCTAATATATTCCAATAAGCTCTTGCTATTCTATCATCTTCTTTTCTAGCTAAATCTTTATTTACCATATTATTATATTCTGGTAATTGTTTATAAAAATTTAATACTTCTTTTTCAGACTTTGACATAGGCACAAAATAAAAATCAAATTCTTCTTTTGCTTCATCACCTTTTAATCCAATATCATTATAGATAATATCTTTTAATATATCTTCTTCACTAAAAGCAAACGAATCAAGACAACTGCCATATTCATCATACAAATGAACTTCACCATCTACATCATCTAACCCAAATAACCAGGGAGGATCTTTCGCTTCAAAGTCTAGTATAAATTCTCTTACAGCTTCTTCCCAATTAGTAAATTCTTTTTCATTATTGTACCTTATTGGGCATTTATGTTTGAAGCTCCAATCACAAGTACTTGATTTAATAATATATCTCATACTTTATTATACAATACTACTTGGCCACATTTTTTAAAAAATTAATATAGAAACTCATCATGCACAAATTTTATTAAAAGCTACGCACGATGAATTTACCTGCACAGCTTAATCTATAATTCCTCACATACTAATAAATTTCACTAAACATTATAACCGGCATATGCTGATCAGCCATCCCAGATCTGTTATGGCATCTACTCTATAAAAAGTAAACCAGAATATTTCAGATCTGTAATACTGTGGCCATTTCACTAAAATGTAGTAATGAGGCAGCAATCTGATCAGAAGATATTCTGCTACATACACAAAATAAAAAAAGATGCCTTGCGGCACCTTTCAAACCATGCAAATGATTTATGTTACTTAATTTAGCTTATAATTTTGCTGCAGTTAAGAACCATGAGGTACACATCTCAAAGTAGCAACCATGCTTTTTAAAGATTTCATTTAACTCATCTTCTACCTTTGAGTTCCATTCAAAACCATAATTAAGTGCATCATATAAGAACCCTTCAGTTGAGATCGAAAGTATATCTCCTGCATATTGGCAATAGTCTTTAGGGTCTTTATCTTCTTCTACATAAACGTCATTCCAACTATTAGTTCCATAATGATAACCTTTTTCGCCATCATAAGTTCCATAACGTTTGCCGTTTACATAGATGAATGTATCATCAAACATTTCTTTTTTAAGTAAGTAGTCAATAATATCTTTGGCTAACTTTTCTTCTTTTGTTTTAAATTGAGTAGGATCTGCTTTATTAAACATTATTAGTTTCCTCCCTTACACACACCAACTGCACACGCCAACATGAAGAACACTTTCAAGTTTATCAGCTACCTCAATAAACTGTTCTAGTGTTAAATTATATTTCTTCATTGCTTCTGGTGCTTTACGTAGGTCACCATGGAAGCAATGATTACCACAACCATATTCTTCTCCACGTTCTGGGTTATCATCATTTCCAAAACCAAAATCAGACTCATCTGCCGCTTGGCCATTAATAGTAAAAAGTCTTAGGTTACATGGAAGAGCATCATAAGGTTCCATAACTAATTCTAATTTTTCTGCCATAATTATTTTTCCTCCTTTATTTGTTTTCTAATGATATGAGTAATAACAATATATTTACCAATATGCCAACCAGCATAAGCGGCAATTAAACTTACAATTAACTTACTTAATATTTCCATTACTCTTACCTCTATATATATTATATCATATTTAACAGAGTTTGTAAATAAAAAGTTGGCTTTTATTGCCAACTTAATTTTATCCATGAAGTTTATAGTCAAGTTCTTTTATCCTAGTTTCAAGCTCTTTATACTCTTTTTCAATTTCTGGATTAATACTAAATGTATCGCCATGTTGAATAAAATTATCCCAGTTCATCATTTTATCTAAAAGCTCTATATGCTGTTTTTCCATTTTTTGCAGCTCAGCTTCTTCTTTAAATACACTTTCTAGCTGAGGTAGCTCATCATGAAAAGTATCTGGATCAACTGTTGTTTCTACTTCCTTAATATAATAGCCAGTTGAATATATATCATCAGCATCAACAAGCTCAATTCCATACTTATTAGCAAGTTTAAGTACACCATCTTTGTCTAATGTTTTAATAATAACATTTTTAGTTTGTCCTTCAGGTTCTCCATTTCGGCCATACAGTTTTATATAACCAACTTCATAGCAGTCATAATAATTTGTAGTAATAGTTCTTTTAGGTTGCATTTTATTTTTCCTCTGTATTATTATACCATAATTTGTATATATTGTAAACTTTTATTTAGTCTCTTTCTTCTTTAGCCATTTTGTAGCAGCTTTATTACAGGTATCTTTTATTTGTTCACTGGTAGTGCAGAGATACAAGCTCTCTTTAAATTCTTTACGGGCAGCTTTACTGGGTAGTATATCTTCAAAGATAACCGCGGCAGTATTCCTGATTAGCTCAAATGAAGCACTATTTTTACTAAGTAGCATTTCTAGATTTTTAAGTTGACCTATTATATCTTTATCCATATATACCCCTTTATATTATTTAGCAATAAATAATTCAACATCAAATTTTTTTGACAGAGTTTGTCAAATTTATTCAGAGCTGAATTTATCCTGATCACAGTATCTCCACTACTTCTAGTGAATTATAAATCCTGCTGGCCAGATCAGATTTGTCAATTTTGTTGTAACTTCCATAAATGATTTCCCAATGAGCCAGATCCTGATAAGCTTGCGTAAGCTATAATATCTCCACTAGTGTTAGTGAAAATTAGAAGAATTCCTCCGATGTTGTAACCAAATTGTTCAGGAAACTAATTTTTAATGTTCTTCCTGATCCGGATTAGCTATTTTAGATTCACTTTCTTCTAGTGAAATTTTTCTAAATTCAGGAACCGATGTAGAAGACTATCTTCATAATTTGTGGTTGAATTTGAACTTTAACTGAAAAATAAAAACTCATGGGGTATTGTTCCAATGAGTTTTTTGTAAATAGCCAAATGAGATTTATTATGAAATAACGGCTTGGAGTTCACCATTTCTATATTTCTTGTTTAATTCAATTGCACAAGATTCCAAATTTTTATGATATTTGTGTCCTTGTCCATTACCATAAGTGTCAATTAAGTTGCCACCTAAATCAAATGAAAATGTAATGTAATAATCACCAAAAGATATTTTAACTTCTGATTCATCAACTCTCGCTTCGAAGATGTCTACATTGCCATACTTTTCTTCTTGTTGAGTTTTGACCCTGTCAATAAAAGTTCTATTCTTTCCACTTAGGCATAAAACTAAATCAGTTGTATCTAACCACATACAATCACCTCTTATAAATGAACATAAACACACTTAGGTGCTTTAATTTGCTTTAGCTCATTAAATACTTTGTAAAGTGTTTTTGCTTCTTGAACTAAATAACTTCTATCAAATTCAGCTTGATTAAATTCATCCATTGTTTTAGGAGTAAACATTTCATTTTTAACAAAGTTAGGTACAATGTTGAACACCATTTCTTGTGCTTTACCATGTGTATCTTTATAAACACGGCAAACTACTTTATTAAATTTATGTTCTTTAACATACACATTTACACCTTGATATTTACTTAGTTCTAAAACCTTAAAGCCTCTTAGTCTAAGTGCTTGAGCATAATCTTTAATTTTCATTTTAATGCATCTCCTTATCACATTTTCTTATTAGAAGAATTGTACATTTTAATAAGTCATCTTTAAACTCTTTTTGGCCAGCATTCCAAACTTGAGTATCTGACATATAGTTTAAATCATAACCTTTTTGTTCTAATATTGTAAGTCTATAATTATAAAACTGGGTTAACTTAAGATATAAATCAAGCCAATCTTGATTTGATAATTCAAAATTATTCATTTTATATTACCTTCCAATTCCTAACTCCGTAAAGTTTTCTTTTCCTTACACTATTATTATACCACAATTAAATAAAAAAGTAAATACTTTTTTGTATTTACTTTAATCAATTATTACAAGTCCGTTAGATAAGCTTAAGATTTGTTTTAATGACTTTGCTGTTTCACCAGGGTTATACTCATTAAACTTCATGCCACTAGCCTTCAAACCTTCATTACCTTTCTCAATAAAGATTTTAGTCATTTCAATGTTGTTTTCTGTAGCATCAAATCTAAGAGCATCAACAACTTTATCATCTTCAATTGTGAATAAGACAACTTGTGGTCTTACTTCTTCTTTGCCTTCTGGATGAGCAATACAAGCAACTACACCATGATTACCCTCAAATTTATCGCCAATCTTTTCACACTCTTGGTCCTCATAAAATAACTGATAACCAAAACCATCAAAAGAATAAACTTCATGTGGGCAATAGCAATCATGTAATAAATATCTTTCAACGTCTTTATGTAAGTCTTTAATCTTCATAATTACTCTCCTTCACAATCAATAGTAGCTATTACCTTGCCATCTTTCTTCGCAGTAATAGTTAAAGTAGAAGTATACCAACCATTTTGGCATGAGTAGCAAGGAACGAAGTAGCCATTGATTCTAAAGCCGTAAGGTTCTACTGGTTCTAACTTTAAAGTTTCTGCAGTAATAGTTTTATCCTCAAAGAATCCAGTGTCTTCTAATGCAGACCAGTCAGGATAATTATAGCAGTCATTTGGCCCAGAGTTCTCATCACCATCAAATGTAATTTCAGTTCCATCAGATAAAACTAAAATATCAGAGTTTTCTTTAGTCTTATAATAGTTAGGATTTTTTATAGTTAATCCATCTAAGAATGCAGTCATTTTCATACTAGTAGCCCCACTTTTCCAACCTTTCTTTAAGATGTCTTTCACGTTCTTCTTTTTCTTTTATTTGTTTGTCCAACCAGACATATGGATCAGCACGAGTATCATCAACCTCTTCTATTTCAGGTCTCCACTTACTTGTGTAAATATATGGATCATCCATTGTCCAGGTATTTTCTGGAAACGCTTCGTGGAACTTATCTACAAACTCTTGAGCTTCTTCTCTAGTATCGAATATCCACTCGTCATCGTGACTCATGTCTCCGGCGCCAACTAAATATGATGTTGTTACTTTGTATTTCATATTCTTTCCTCTTATTTTAGCAATTTTGCTTTCCTTATTTTTTTAACCTTCTAAAGGTATGTCTTCAATGATAGATAAGTTATAATCACGTTTAACAAGATACCAGACTTTCTTATCAGCATCATTTTTATGTTTACAGTAGAAGCGTAATGCAGCTTCTTTTGATGTAAAGTTTTTTGAATGACCATACCAACTAAGTTCATATTGTTTCATTGTCATGTTTCTTTCCTCTTATTCTTATATTATTATAACATAAAAAGCCGCTTTTGTAAACGGCTTTTTTAAACTTTTTTAGAAAACTTGATAGTGTTTCTTGAACTCAGCCAATGTTTCAGCATCAACTTTTAGACGCATCTTCACACCATGTTCATCAAACAATTCAATATCTCCCATTGTTTCATTCACACGGATATGGCCTTGAAATGCTTCAATAATCTTGTCCACTTATTTAGCCTCCCTAATTATATTATACAACTGTAAGTTTATGTTCTAGAGGAACAAATTCAGATTCAGTATCTGTAATGAACCACTTTCCATCTTTGAAAAGATAAGCATATTCTCCCCAACAATCTTTAGTACGTTTTACATAATCATCTTCTGTAGCATCAGTACTTGCTGGAGCATCTTCTCCTCTTGAAGCATAAGTATCACACATATTATCAGGATGAAGTTTCTGCCAGAGTTCATTCCAATTCCCTCCAAGAATAGCTCCCTCTCCAGGTGTTTTCCAAGCGTTAGGATTATCTACAGGCTCAGTTCCAATACTAGACATATCACCCAGTTCTAAAAGCTTTCTAATCTTTTCTTCTGTTTTATAATGATTAACTAAGACTTCACCAACACCCTTAGGATAACCATCATGATGACAATAGATAGAAGTAATAGTTCCATCTTTATTTTGAATGCCAATTCTACATCTTGTGCTCATTATTTTTTCCTCTTTTCTTTTTATTAATTAATTGTCATACCAAACCTATTTAATAATGACTCAATACTATTTATATCATTTGTAGATAATTTAATAGCATTGCCATTATTCATAAGTAGTTTAATTTTATAAGAAGTAAAGAAACCAGAACCAACTGAAATTGCCTTGACATCTTTAGTATCAATTATATATTGTTTATTAGAGAATAAACCTGGTTGTGTAATTTCAAGTTTCATCTTCTTATCCTCTTTCTATAATAATTATACCACATTTCTATAAAAATGTAAACTACTTTTTTATTTTATTTGCATGACAATGTATGGCAGAACATCTCCTGGCCAGGATTTTGAATCTGAATTTCACTAGACTAGTGTAAAAAGCTTTATAGCTGTAACAGCTGTGACTGGATCCGTCATAAAATAAAAAGCTGACCAAGTTGGCCAACTCTATTTTAAAACTGTTTCTTCAAACTTCAACAACTTCTTTTCTATTTTATTTCTTTCTTTTGCTTTAGTAATACGCTGCTGTTCAAGCTTAAGATATTCACTAACAAGTATTGAGCTATCTGTCATCTCACCAATTACATCTTGAGTTTTGTAGATTTCTTCTATCTCATTAGTTAGCCGATTAAATCTTTTTAAATTTTCAACATATTCGGTTAATTTATTTTTCTTACTCATGTTTGAAATTTCCCCCAATTAGAATTTGATGTTAGGATTAATGTCAGCTTTTGAAGTAGCAACATTTGGTTTAGTGGCAGTTAATCTATTTGTAGCAAATGTCTTTCCAGAATAATTCTTTTCTTTTTCAACTAGACTAATTGCCCAAGTTATATCTCTATAACCATTGATTGTAGCTTTTTCAAGAACTGCTAACTTCACTTGTTTACTAGAAGTGTATTTAGCCAATGCAGCTTCTGCGATCTCAACTGTTTTTACATTTGCTTTTCCTTGTAGACTATCAACCCAGTCGAACCAAGCTTCACGAAGTTCAAAGTCTGTTTCTTTCACTTTGTTTTTCAAAGCTCTACTAAGTGCATCAGCATACGCAGCATCACGATCTGCTTTCTTGATTTTACTAATCTCTTCTTGAATGTGAGCGATAGTTGATTCATCATCTGTTTGTAAAAGTTCCACTATTCCTTGTACAGCAACTTTAAGATTATCCAACTTATCTGGTTTTCTTTCTAGAAGTCCTGCTTTCATTAGAATAATGTCACAATCTTTTTGTTCAGATGTTGATAGAGTGGTTTTCTCATTGACATACTTTCTATCTAACTTAAAGTATCCATCTTCTCCCACTTTACCTTTCTTAACAGCCTGGTTTAGGGCATCCAGAACCACTGATAAATAAATAGCAGGATGTAATCCAACGATGTTAGCCAAGCGAATATTAAATTTGGTGTAACTATAAGTACTTAGAATATCCAGGTTCATTAAAAAGTACCTCCAAAGCTTGTTTTAGCCCCTTCTAAACACTTTTTAATGTAGAAGTGAAGTTTTTGGTTATTAGCTTTTTTAATTGCATCAATTGCGGCTTGAAGTGCTGCCGGATTAACTTTATAATTTTCTAAGAAGTATTCTTTATAAGTATCTGGAAGCTCACTTAAAAGTTGTACACAACGATGTTGCCAGAACTCAAAGGTGTAATTCACAAGCTTCATTTCATTACCTTCCATATCAGTAAATTTTGAAACTTTCTTAATTTCACGCTCAGAGTTGTTGAAAGCAATAGTATCTAAAATAATTGCCTCAATAAGTTTTGACTTATCAATATATCTTTGAATAAATACTCTTGCTCCGCTTGCTTCCTTAGACTCATTCATTTTTGTTGCCTCATACTCATCTTCTGTAGAATCAAGATAAGAAACTGCTGAGTCATCCTCATCAAAACTTCTTAAATTGTCAAGTGAAACAATATTGAAATTTGATTTATTCTTTTTTAAATTATATTGATAATAATGTTGTAATCGAATAGTTTCAATACATTGGTTAATAGCTTGTTGAGCATTCACTTTCTTACTTGGGTCTCTCCAAGCTCTGTACTTACAAGCATATTCAATTGCTTCATAAAGCCAGCTTGCAAACTCAGTAATATCTTCTCCAATGTTAGGCGATTTATCTTGCATCTTCTTAATTGTATACCAGAAGCGAAGAATTAGTGCTGAAATAAAAAGATTCTTGTCATCTTCATTACCAGCATCACAAGCATCACAATAACCATCTGCTAATATATTTACATTCACAGTCTCATAGTTAATTCCCCTAGTTTGACGAAGAATTGACGCCTGAGCCATGGCATTCTTTCTTAGTAAAGTTAACATAAAGTTAAACCTCCTTATTTCAAACTACCATTTGTATTAAAAGTATACCAAACGGAGTTTCTAAAAGCACGTGAAGGAAATTGATCACGATGCCATTGTTTATTCTTGAGTAAAACAGGAATTGTAATTTGTTTCTCAGCAAGCTTTTTCATAACCTTACTTGTAATTGAAACAGTTTTAATTGCACCATCATGAGTTTTTCTTGTTAAACAATAACGATAATTTCCATATGTGGTTGGGGCAACTCTACTCACAACCCATGGACCGAAATGCATATTAAGATATTTTGATTTCATAAGTATTTACCTCTTATCATTTATATTATAACACATGTAAATCAATTTGTAAACTAAATTTCTAAAGAAAATTCATCTTGGAATAGTGTGGCAACATTTGTTTCCATATTTTCTACATCTACAACTGTTTCAACTTCCAGAGAAGCATACTTTGAATTTGACCCAATTTCAAGTTCAAGATCATCAATCACATCCATTGGATTTTCTGCTGCATTAAATTTCACTAGTAAATCTTTAGCATGAGCCACAGCTGGATCAGGATCATCAAATTCCTTTAAGAAATAACTATCAATTAAATTTTGTTCAGCATCATAGGTGAAAAGCCATACTTGGTATCTTGCACCTTCTGCATCAAAGTCTTCTTCAAACTCTTCAAATTTTTCTTTATCTAATTCTTTTTCAATATCCATAGTTATTCTCCTGTTTTTGTATATTGCTTTAAGTATTCCAAATCATACTTACCTAGGTAATCTTCACCTTTGTCTGCAACAATTTCGTCATTTTCAGTAAATACTGCCCAGTCAAAAATATCTTGGTCTAATGCTCTTGCATAATTAGTAGCCTCTTCTACAGTATTAAACTTTAATATTCTTGTATGGTGAGTACCTAATTTAACTTCGTCTTCCCAGTATATCCAAAGTGTATAAGGTCTTTTTTTCATCATAACTACTATTCCTTATAAATAACTTGTTTTTCAAATTGCTCAGGTTTTGTTTCTCCACCTAGCAAATTACAAATCTCTGAAATTACAGCTGGCATTTTTACTTTAACAATTTCTTCATAAAGTTTTTGATCTTTAATTACATCATAACAATTATTTCTAGTAATGTGTGAACTGCCTTCTTCAAAAAGACCAGCTGCATCTTTGAGAATATAGAAAGTTTTAGCGAGTTCTAGGAGTTTCCAGATCTCATCTCTTGTTAATACTGTATCTTTGAAATAGTTATTAAAATTATCATATCCTTTATTTAGAAATAAGCTATCAAAGTGTGTATGAAAAGAAATATCAACACTTCTTGTTGGTTGTCTATCATTTGTGTATCCTTGGAGGTACAAGCCACCCCAATACCAACCACAATCAAAAGTTGGTTCTTCCAAATAAACTTTATTACCATCTTGATTAATTCCAAGAAGATAATGAATTCCAAATTTATTAACTATTTTCTTGTTCATGAGATATATCCTCCACCCTCATATATTATTATAACATAAAAAGGCCATTTTGTAAATAGCCTTTTTAAAATTTTTTATCTTAAGTTTATTTTCACCACTCAGCCTTTGATAAAGGACAGAACACCTCATCACAGAATGATGTGCAAAGTTCACTTCTATTTTCAAGTTCTTCAGTAATGAGTCTTGAGGCAACAGCTTTCTGTGCATTAGATAAATTACTTGGACTGAACTTAAGCTCTGATTGTTCACCATCAATGTAAACATCAGTTGAATACTTAGTATTACCGTCTTTTAATGAAACAGTCCACTTTGCATAATCTTTTGTTTTTGTAATGGTTTCAAGTTCTAACATAATTGTGCCTCCTCTCCTACCATATTATATAATACAACAAAATTTATCTTTTGTAAATACTTTTTTGAAAATTTTTTATTTGAGCAAGCTGCATCAGCTTTACCCGGATTATAATTCACTAGAGTTAGTGAAATTCTGTATTGTTAATCCTGATCAGATAACTGATCAAGTTACAGTAACAGTCACAGTAACTGGCCAGCAAATTTCACTTCCTAGTGAAAAATCGATTCAAAATCCAAGATCATTTTCACGAATCAAAAAGAATCATTTTTATAAAATAAAAAACCGCCAGGTTTTTGATAGCGGTTTTTGAAATTAATTTAATTAACTTTTTTATATGGATATTTTGGTTTAATGTTTTCAGTCAAATACTTTCCAACACTTGGCGCTGCAAGAAGCTTTTCGTATTCTTCTTGAGGCACACCTTGATAACTATATAAGGTAGTTCCATGTTGGAATTTAACAAACAGTGTTCCTTCCATAAACCCAACGGACTCAACATTAGAAGAACGGTTTCCAACATAAGTCATTTGAAATTCTGGTTTTTGTGCAACATCAGTTTTCTTAATAGCATCAGTCAATGCATTTAATGAAACTGGGGCAACTTGGGTTGAAAACACATCATTTCCATTTTCATCTTGAATAATTACTTTATACATAGATTAATTCCCCTTTTTATAAACTAGCAACTAACAATTCAAGTTGTTTTGTTGTTTTGCAAGAGTCATATGGGTTTCCATCAGTATCTTCAGCTGGAAACCATTTACCTTCTTTGTTTTTAGCAGAATAGTAAGTATAGTCAGGTGTGAATGAACGGTAAATAGTTTCTCCATCTGGACTATAACCATTTTTACTCTCTTCTTTACAAGCCCACATACCATTTGCACAGCCAGAAGCACCAACTTTGAAACAGACATAGCCAGTATAACCTAACTTAATTGCTTCCTTTAAGAAGGTTCTCATTTGTTTCATGTGATTAAGATTTAATCTCTCTGGCCACCAATCAAAGATACTTAATTCATCATAAATATCTTGAATATATCTTGGATAACCAAGCGAGATCATTTTTTCTAATCTCTCTAAAACAGGAACAGCATTATATTTTGAATAATTATTTTGCATTTATATATTCCTCACTCTCTATATATAATTATAACATAAAAAGGTGCTTTTGTAAACACCTTTTTTAATTATTTTTTAATTAAGTTAATTCTTTTTATTAACATCAATACCATCAATCAGTGCTGCACTATCTCTTTCAAACATATCATAGGCAAACTCTCTTGCTTGATCTTCACTACAAGCCACAACTTCAGCTGTGTAAACAATCATGTGATCGATGCTAATATAAACTTTATATTTTTTATCAGCCATACTTTTACCATCTATGCCTTTCTACATGCCAACCTTCTGCTGGGTCGAGTTCTTCAGTTTCAATGAACTCTTCTAACATGTCTTGTGCTTCTTGCTCATCATCAAAGTCCACAACATAAGTGAACCCTGTAAAATCTTCTTGTTCATAGACATCGCCATTGTTATTGACTAACACAAAGTAACTATCTCCACTACGTCTACTCATTAGAAGTCAACCTCCGCAATTTTATATCTAGTTGAGTTAATAATGTCGCCTTCATAGTAAACATTTAACTCACGCTCACCACAGCAACCATCTTCTTTTTCAATGGTGTAGCCATCTTCTTCAGTCCACAACTCTTTAAAATCTTCTAAATCAGTATCCATTGTTTGTTCACGGATTTCTTCAGCTTCTTTTTTTGTTTTATGAACAACACTTCCAACTAAACCAAAGTTGCAAGCATTGAAGATACCATCATCTCCACAAGTAGTGTCATCCATAGACATAGATAGAATTACGTAACCATGCATTTTTTATTTCCTCCTATTACTTATCTTCTATAATTATTATAACATAAAAAATCTATTTTGTAAATAGTTTTTTTAATCTTCTTTACTCTTTTCACGCCAATCTAATGGTGTGTAGCCAAGCCCTTCTAAGTAAGCATAGTAAAGTGCATGGCAAGCATCATAACGTTGTTTGTAAGTTCCTTTAATAACTACTGCTGAACAAGGATGTTCTAAAATTTCTCCAAATCTTTCTTGTTCTCTTTTTGATAACTTAGCCCAAGTCCAAGATTTTGAGATCATATTAACAAAATCAAGTTCTGCATTTTCTTTATTTTTAGACATAGGTTTATTTCCTCCTCTTACCTACAATTATATTATAACAAAAAAGAGGTTATTTGTAAACCCCTTTTTAATAATTTTTTAACTTTTTTAACCTAAGATAATGTAATCATTAGGGTTTTTAATGTCACCCCACATATCATTACCGGCGACGTCTTCAGTAAAGTGGTAGAACATTTTATGGTAGCCATTACCCTCATCATCATTTGACAAAAGTATAAGCTTATCACCATTACCTTTATTAACTTGTTCTTTACAAAGTTCTAATAATTGCTTAACTGTAACACCCATTTTAGTTAGCCTCCTTAACTAATTGTAATTGTTTATTTGATTTAGCTCTGTGTCTTACAACAGAAACTTTGCCTTCTTTAATGTCTTCAGCTAATTTAAGTAAATCTTTGAACTCTTCAAAAGTTCCATTAAACTCTGGAGTGTTCCAATCAGTATAGCAACTTGAGTTATCATTTGTTCCAACACGAACTTCTAAATGTTCATTTCCATTATCGTCTTCAACATATCTGTTGCTAACTATTACACTGCCATCATAAGATTGTGCAGCACAATGAACGCCATCACGTCCACCTCTTGCGGTGCGTTCTCCACGCATTCCCCAACCAGTCATATAAGTTTTAGCCATTTTGTTTACCTCCGTTTTTTATGGTGGTCGCCATTCCACCTTACATTATTATTATAACACAATTTTTATTATTTGTAAATAGTTTTTTAATCTTTAATTACAATTTCAACTTCAACTAACTTTCGAGTTTCAAATGGGCTGTCGTATCCATCTTCAAAGAGATATTTTTCTGCATTCTTTTTATTCTTAAAGATTGCTCCATAAACTGAAGCACTACCACGGCCTTTACTGGCATAAGTTATTTCGCCAGTCTTTTTATCTTTACATTGAACAACATATCCTTTTAACTTAGTCATATTATTTTCCCCCCAATAATTTTTTTCTAATACTGCAAATTAAAGGATAGCATTTTGAATCAGTTAAATTGCTGTTTTCTAAATTGATTTGTTTTCGAAATAAATAGGCTTCGAGCATCTCGGCTTCTTCTTTTGTGAGTTCTATTTTCATACGCACATATTCCTCTTATATTATTATAACAAAAAAAGAGGCTTTTGTAAACCTCTTTTTATAAAATTGTTTTTGTTCAATCTCTAATCTTTCTTTTTCTAAACTCATCAGTTACATTGATAAGTTTTCCATCAACTTTCTTAAACATAATTTGATTAGATGTTGGCAAGCAGATCGGCCCAGCTGTCTGATCTTTCCAAGTTTCCACTTTTCCAGTGAACATTCTAAATTCACCGATTTTATAATAATCCAATTCTTGTGCTAATTCCAAATCAAGATAATTTCGACCTGAGTAGAAGCCGACCTTCATCTTTGGAAACTTACTATGAATGAATTTAGTGAAATTTAGAATTCCTGTGTGATCAGCATCGCCTCCCAAGAAACCAACCATGGTAGCCCCAGGATTAGACTCAATAAAGTCTGTTAGTAAATCTTCAGTGATTACTGTACCAACATCTTGTCTAAGTTCAGGCTCTGAGCATCTCTGACAAGTGCCAGGGCAGTTAGTAATGTTGAAGCACAGTGCAATTTCATCTGGAAATTCTTCAAACGTAATTGCTGGATTACCTAAGTATTTCATTAGTCCTCCAAACTATCTGCATAGTATCTCTTGGCTGCTTCAACTTGTCTAGCTTCACTAAAATTACTAATTTTCTTGAGATAGCCTATGATGCGAGTGGCATAATCCAAATCATCCGATCCACATTTTTCACAGTGATCTAACTTATGCTTACTAATATGTCCACACTTATTACAAATAGTATTTGGAATATTAAATGTAAAATAAGAACAGCCAGCATCAATAGCAATATCCATAAGTTTTCTGTACTGAGCTTTACTAAGATGTTCATCCAAGTTACAATGATATGCACTTCCACCATCTAAATTTCCAATAAAGTCCTTACCTTGTAAATACATTTTAGTAACAGGATCATAAGTTGTATCTTCCACTGGATAGAAATACGAATTATACAAATTTCTGGATGTAGGAACCCAATATCCGTCTCTCTTATCCCAGTTATATAATTTATTACCGGCATTTTCAGCAGGAACTTGCTCAGTATTAAATCTGAGATGCTCTGTACGATGTGCCAAATTTAATTCTTTAATTGTAGTGAGAATATCATGTGCATAATTCTTGTATGCTACATTATCTGGTCTAATCTCTAAATTTTGATATTCACTAGGAATGTATTCATTAACTGATCGGAGAAATTCAGCTCCTTCAATAAATCCATTAAACCCAACAGTGAGATATTGTTTATCTAGATCAATAAATCCTGCATTATATACTGTTAATAAACCACACTTGTACATATCCCAAAGATGGTCATTCCAAGCTTCTAGATATTTATGTACTCTTGAAGTAATCTCAGTAATATATTCTGGAAGAGATTTTCTATTTCTTTTATATTTCTTGTTGATTTCTTCATTAAACCAATTCTGGATAATTCTGTTAATGTTAAGTGTAATAACTTTTTTAGAACCAGTTTCTATACCACCAGCACCCAACGTATAACTAAATACATTTTCTTCAATAGCATTTTTTAATCTACAGCAAGATGATAAAGCGTCAGCACTATCACTATTGTACAAGAAGAAGCTATGACCTTCTGCCCACATTTCAGCAGTAAAGTCTGCCATTTCTTTATCTACATACTCATGAGTATCTTTATCCCAAAGTAAATTCATAGTTTCAACAGGAAATGTTATAACATCATGAGTTCTCTCTTTGTTAAACCACTTCATAAAAAGCTTTTGCAAAACCTTAGTGGTTTCCCAACATGGTTCATCACCATCAGGGAAGAAGAAGTCTTTGAATATTGAATTAAAATAACCTTTATCAAAATAAGCAATATTAGTAAAAGGAGATTGGTATCCTCTTGCACCAGCTGGCTGGTTAATACAGTAAACAAACTCTTGAAATAAATCTTCAATAATGTGTCTAACTGTAATTTGGTTATTTCCAATATTTCACACTGGCTCATCTAAATGCTCTACATAATCCTGCCCATAATCACATCTAAGGAAATGGTCTAAGTATGGTAAGAATTCAGGAACAGCTACTGCACCAGCAAATTGTCCTGCCACTAAAAAGATTAAGTTACATAATCCACCAACAAATGAGTTAGCATGTTTTGGAGCACCTGATGTACCACCCAACTGTTTCAAACCATCTAATAAGAATGGATATAATGAGATAGCCACGCAGTATGGCATAATACTACTCTCATCATGAGAATATATAATATGGTTCTTTAAGTCTGCATCAAACTGATCACAAAGTTCTTGGCCATATTTAGCAAGTAAATACTTTTTAGTAAGTGCTCTATTTACTCCAATAAAATCAGATTTAGAAAGTTCAGCTGACATAGTAGCAATGTTCTTACTAGAAACATTAGCATTACTGTCTACTTCAGAACCAGTTGCAGCATTGGAAGCAGATTTATAGCTTTCAATAAATTTTAATTTTTTACTAAGTGTTCTTTCATCCATAATTAGTTACCATAAGTTTTGATAAAATCAATTAATTCTTTTCCAACTAATCTTTTACCATCAACATCTAATGTTGGAGTATGTCTAATTCCAAGTGAAAGCATTTTGTCTACATCTTGACAATCAGAATACTCAATTCCTTTCTGATCCATTAATCTGTGCACCATTTTGCACTGCCCACAAGTAGGTTGTGAATAAAGTGTAATCATAAAATCATCCTCTCATTTCTCAGTATTAAAGGGTATAAAAAATAGAAATAGTTAATTTTGAAATCATCCTATTTCCAGTTAGTATTAAGCTATTTCCTGTTATCCCTTAATAAAACCGTAACTATTAAATTTAGCAGATTATTTTAGTCAGAAAATTAGACAAATTTTTCCTTAAAAAAATAAAAAAGTATGCCGGAGGAATTAGCATACTTTTATATTAATTAGAACCAAGGAAGGGTTCTATAATCTACCATATCATACTCTTTTCTTTGTAATCCTAAGATAGCATCTAGGAAATGACCTGACCTAATGTATACTCTGTACTCTTGAAGCATACTTTTTGCTGTTTTCAATTCATTTGTATAAAATTCAATACACTTTGTGAACTGCATTCCAGCAAGTAGTAGACTTAAATCTTGTGTCCCTTCTTTAATTTGAAGAGTATATTTTAAAATGGCTTGTTGCTTCAAATTTTCAAACATCTTAACCACCTTAGTAACACTTTTTTTGAAGTCTTTAACAAGCCTTTTTGCATATAAATTTGTGATTAATTCAAATGGTGTTGGCTCACCAGATAAACCTCTTTTTAAAAGTTCTTGAATCATTTCATCTGTCTGTGATTGTTCCATAATTATTCCTCTTCAAAAATTTTATTTTTATGTTTTGGTAATTTTTTTCTTTTATCTTGAAAAACTTGAGACCTGTTTTTTAATTGAATTTGAAAATGTTCAAGATTACGTATGGTAATTTCACCTTTTGTAACTTTGCCTGTTTTTTCGTCTTTAACACAAATCTTTCTTTTCATATTTATATTATAACATATTTTACAATAAATGTAAATAAAAAGTGTGATGATCACCTAGGAGGAATTAGGTTTTTTTGACCATCACACATGGAGGTACTTGGTACGGTGTTAATATAATGAAAGGAGGAATATGCTCTTTTTAAGGAGCGGGTGACACACCGTACCTATATTATTATACAATAATTTTTAAAATTTGTAAACGTTTTTAATTAAGCCCCAGAATTTATAAACTAATTACCAGTGTCTAAGGAAATTAGAGAACATGTTTAGCATGTCATCAAATTCTTTGCTGATACTTGTAACTGGGTAATCAGTTTGACTACCTGTATAAGTTACAACATTATCACCATCTTTAAGTGTAATGTGATAGCCTTCTGGATGGGCTTTTTGGAAAGCTTTAAGTCTAGTGTCAAATTCAGCTTCAGCTTTTTCTAAAGCTTCTGTTGATTCTTTTAAGCTAGCCTCAAATTCATCTTT
>AUXO013303290.1_pt1 | contig 33037 bp, 35 predicted proteins | sample 768731 | NCBI WGS metagenome assembly AUXO01 (sample SAMN02715735, study PRJNA202380) | gut metagenome | biome: sheep rumen | host: Ovis aries | place: New Zealand: Palmerston North
ACAACCCATTAATGTTAAAAGATAATATTGTATTGGTGTAATAATTATTCCACCACCAATACCTAATAATCCTGCCATAAAAACCGGCAAAACATCCACCAATTAAGAGTAAAACAATATATAATATTAAATCCATATAATTCCTCTATTAGAAATTATATTTTAGAGCAAATATCTTTGGTAATACATTCAACTTCTTTACTGTTAATTTCTTTCTGACTTAAATTACATTGTGCAATAGTAGGATTATATTCAAGTTCACCCATTATACATATATTATCATCCAACTGTTGTTTAACTAAATCCTTGGTATTTTCATCTACTTTATTTAAAATAACTGCATAGTCTTTAGAAGCTTTCTGAGCTAATTTGCCTATTTTATTAGCAAGTAATATGGCATCACTTGATGGATCAACAATAGTGATAAGTTTATCAGCAGATTCTATTACTCCTCTACCAATATGTTCAATACCTGCGGAAGTGTCAACTAATACTATTTCATTATCATCAAGTTCAAGATGGTTCAAGAAATCACGTGTAAGATTACCCATAGGACATGCACATCCTTCATCAGGATCATTAATCTTACCGGATTCAATAAATCCTATATTATCCTTCCAGGTAATATAATCGGAAGGTAAATTAGATAATTTTAAACTGTCTAAAATATCAATGGAATCAGAAGCATCTTCATCTTTCAAGTTAACTTTTTCAAGTAACATTCCTTTAATTCCAACTTTTAATATTTCACCCATTATTCTATCTCTTCCACCATAATACTCTAATAATGAGGTTTGTGGTTTTTCTACATTTAATATCTTATTTAATCCAAGATTTCCTTCATCCATATCTATAATTAATACTTTGTTTTCTTTTGATAATTCTTTGGCTAATAAGGATATTAGTGTACTTTTACCACATCCTCCTCTTCCGTTTATAAATATTTTCTTATTCATTTTAAGTCTCCTATAATTTGTGTTAATATTTATAAGAAAAATAGTATTAAAGTATTTTGTAACTAAACTGTAACTAAATTATTAATTTTATTAAATAAATAACTAAAAAAGTATTACATTTAAAAATAATAATGTTGAGATAAGGATATATAAAAATAATTCAAAAAAATAATCTAAAAATAAAAATAGGAATATATAAAATAATATTTTTTTTTTAAATGAATATGTGGATAAAAATATATTTTTTTTTCTTGGATTGAATATAAATGATTTAGTTTATATCTAATATAATAGTATTTCTTGATATTCATATTTAATTAATTAGGATTGCATGTATCTTTTAGTATATGGACAGGCATATATACATTTACCACAAACTGTATCAGGTTTTCCCAAGTTAATTTCAGAAACCTTCAATGCGTATTTTTCACATTTTTTATCATCATAGAACTCATTTCTACTTAATGATGTATTCCATTCTTTACCACTTATGGCATCTGCTCCACAGGCATTTTTACATATATTACATGATCCACACTTTGAACTTGTTATTTCATCACCTGTTTCTAAAGTTGCATCTGTTAAAACTGAAGATAATCGTAGTGCAGATCCGTATTCAGGAGTAATTAATAATGCACATTTTCCAATCCAACCTAATCCTGCCTTAGTAGCAAAAGTTTTATGGGGCAAAGCAAAGGAATTATTTTCACCAAAGTCATGGCCTAATCTTTCTTTAGTCTGAGCATATGCTTGATAACCCTCATTTTTAAGGTATTCTTCAGTTAACATTCCCAATTTATCTAATTTACTATTTAATTCAACTAATTTAAGCACATATTCCATAGTTGGGGCATTAGTCATTCTTTTTAAAATATCTTTAGGATATGCTATGTAAAAAACAACACCATAATTTAATCCTTCCATAATAGTTACATCGGATATGTTAGCAAAACCAACTTCTGTAGCACCATTCTTTAAAAGATACTTTTTTAGATTTTTAGATAAACTCATAATAATTATTCTTTAATTTATGCATAATATTCTTAACTAAAGTATTACTTATATTGATGTTAATATATGTAACTATTATATAATCAACCAAAACGATTAAAAAACACAAATGATAACGTTTAAGAGTATTAATCAATATAATAGTGTCTTTAAATTTAATATATTCATGTTATGTTGATTAAAATAACAAAAAATCTATTATAAAAATGATTTATTTAATTCATTGAAATAATGAAAGATTTTTTTTCATTTAAAGACTTGTTTATTGCTAAAGTAACTATAAATTTAGCAAATACTAAAAATATAAATTTAACGTTAATCATAATAATTATTATGAATGATAAGTTGATAAAGAAAATTAGTGTAGACATTTTAATGGTTGTTGCAATCATAATGGAATTTCTTAGTCTTCCAATTATGATTCATGAAATTGTAGGTATAGGATTATTATTTTTAATATTAGCACATTTAAAATTAAATGAAAAATATTTTAAAGCAATAACGAAGGGAAAATACACTCTTAAACGTACAATAAACCTTATTATAAACATAGGATTACTTATTTCTTTAATGATAACAATAATTTCAGGCATATTCACAAGTCTAAAATCATTTAAAAGTATAAAAATTGGAAATTATAAAATGTCCCATATTCATAAATCATCTTCAATTATAAGTTTAATCTTTTTAGGACTTCATTTATTGACTTATCATAAAAAATTTTTACATGGACTGAAAAAATTACACTGATTTCTTTTTTTATTTTTTTTTAGAAATTATTAGTTTATAATTATTAACAATTATTTTAATTAAATTTTGGATTATTTTTTCTTATTTTTTATTTAAATTTTATACTTTTATAAGTCAATATTTTTAATTGATTTCTTTTATACTTCTATTTTATCATTTTCATTGATAAATTTATTTAAAGAACGCTATTTTTTTTATATATATGGAATAAGTTTAAATAATATTATTATAAAATATATTCCTATAAAATTAAATGGTGATTATATTGAAAACTAAAATTAATCTATTTAGAAATGAATATTTTTTCTTAAGTAACTTTTATGAGGCTGATGTTAAATATAATGGGATTATTTTTCCACACAATGAAGCAGCATTTCAAGCACAAAAGTCGAGTGATGAAAAGATTCAACGAATTTTTACTAAATTAAGTCCTACACAGGCTAAACGTTTGGGTAAAAACATATATATGCGACGTGACTGGAATGACATAAAAGATAACATAATGTACGAAATTTGTTATAACAAATTCAGTCAAAATGAGCTTTTAAAAGAAAAGTTGATAAATACAGGTGATGCTTTACTAATTGAAGGAAACACGTGGCATGACACCTATTGGGGTATGTGTAATAACAAAGGACAAAATAAGTTAGGAAAGATATTGATGAGAGTAAGAGAAGAATTAAAATAATATAGATAAATGAATATTAAAATTAAAATGTTATATTCTTAAATATTTCCTTTATTTTTTTATTATCCGCCATTCCATTAACAATAATTCTTCCATCTTTTCCAAGACGTATTTCTATTTTGTTTTCCATTGTATCTAATTTATCTTCTAAATTCTTGTATTTATCTGATAAGAAATGGTATTCCTGATTAAGTGAACCAACCCATATTTTATCAACTGTACTTTCTTCCTGTTTATATTCTCCACTAATAAGAATATCAGTAATACTTATTAAATTGTTCCAGTTGAAATCATTAACATCTTCTATTAGATCATATGAAAATCCGGTAAATGTTACAATGCTTAAATCATTCTCTTTTAATATTAATCCTAACTGGTATAATGCTTTAGATTGTAATAATGGTTCTCCTCCAGAAAATGTTACACCTTCAATGTCCTTGTTCAATAATATTTGTTCGGCTAAATCTTCTACTTCATACACTTCTCCACCATTTAAATCCCATGTTTGAGGAGAATTACAACCTTCGCATTGTTTTAAACAACCCTGTACAAATATACAAGTTCTATTGCCTGGTCCTTCAACTTTTGTATTATGTATAATACTGTTGATTCTTATTTTCATAGAAATACCTTTATTTATTTAATTATTTTTCTTGTTTATTACTAATACCAGGTCTTCTTATTAAATTGTCTTAATTTTTATGATTAATTTTGATATAATAACACTTCAATGATTATATATATCTTACAACTAATATTAAACTTTAAATTAAAAATATATCTATTATACACTTATTTGATAATTAAGTTATAATATGTTAATTGTTTATTTTTTAAAATATTTTTTTTATGTAAAAATGATTTAATGTATTTCATAATTATTTTTTTAAGAATATGATATTAATTAATTAAATTTAATTAAATATGTAAATATAATAAAAAAATACTAGTTAAAACCTACTATTTTTTAAAAAGTAATACTTTTTTCTATAAATTATTAACGTAAAAGGTATATAATTATATTAACATATACTTTAAATGTAAAATATCGAGTTGATAAAAATGACAAATAGAGAAGAGTTATTCAATGATTTAAAAGATGCAGGAGCATTATTCCTTGGTACAACTGATGGTGATCAACCAAAAGTAAGACCATTAGGATTTAGAATGTTAGTAAATGATCAAATATATTTTGTAACTGGTAAATTTAAGAATGCTTACAAACAAATGCAAGAAAATCCAAAAGTTGAATTTACTGGAGTTGTAGAAGGTAAAATTATTAGATACACAGGTAATGCAACATTTGATGATGATGAATGTTTACTTGAAAAAGCATATGAAATTATGCCTATGTTAAAAGATATGTTTTCTGCACCTGGATTAGAACCTGCAGTATTCCATTTAGAAAATGCAACTGCAGAATATAAAAATATGATGGAAGTTGAAAAAACATTAGAATTTTAATAATTCTATTGCTTTTTATTTTTTTTATAATTTATCATTATTGTTTATTATCTTTTTATTATTTTTGAATAAATTTAATTAAATTATCTAATTTTTTTTATTTGATTAATTATTTTTTTCCATATTATTTCATATTATATTTTATATTTATAAATTTAGGTATACGTAAATTTAAATATATTAATTCAATAAATATAATTAACAAAGAGGTGAATTAATGAAATTAAATAAATTAATATATGTTCTATTATTTATTGCAATTTTAGGAACAACTTCTGTTGCATCAGCAGTAACAGAAGAAACATGGAATGATGTTTCATTTACAGTACCTGACGGATACAATACTGGAACTCCAAGTGCAGAAAAAGTATCTATGGTAAGTAATGGAGACAGAATTCTTTTACAATACTTTGATGAAGATGGATTAAATGAATTAATCGAAGAATCAGAACTTAAAAGTAATGAAACTTTCAACATGAATGATTTAGAAATTAATCAGTTAGAATTTGAAACAGAAAGTGGTACAAAATATTTATTCTTATTCTCTAAAGATGATAAAGATTATCAGATAAGTTACTTCCAACCAGCACCTGCTGATGAAGAAGAAGATGCAACCGATGAATCAGCAGATTCTGAAGAAACATCTGAAGAAAGTGATGATGCTCAAGAAGATACATTTGACATCAATGATGCTGAAAATCCAGTTAACATCTTAATAAACTCCTTGAAATTTTAATTCTTATTAAAATTTCTTTTTAATACAATTTTATTTTTTAAATAATTTATTTGAAATATTTTAAGATTATTTTGATTATCTATTTAATATAGTTTAGGTATACCTAAATATAAGAGGTAAACTATGAAAACAAGTAAAGAATACAAAGAATTATCAATTAAAGAATTTAACAAAGTAGCCACAAAATATGAATCAAATCATAGTGGAATATATGAAATGTGTAAAGAAGATTATCCTCCCATACTTGAAGAAATAAAGAAAAAAGAATTCAGTACATTATTAGATGCTGGATGTGCTACAGGACCAATGTTAACTTTATTGACACAGGAATATCCAGATAAAAAATATGTAGGACTGGACTTATCTCCTAAAATGATTGAAATAGGTAAAAAGAAAAATTTAAAAAATACTACTTTTGTCGAAGGGGACTGTGAAAATATGCCATTTGAAGACAATTCTTTTGATATAGTAATTAACTCACAAAGTTTTCACCATTATCCTAATCCAGTAGCATTCTTTAAAGAAGTATATAGAGTTTTAAAACCGGGTGGTAAATTGATACTTAGAGACAATACTGCATCAAAACCTGTACTATTTCTTATGAATAATGTAGGTATGAAATTAGCTAATATGACCGGTCACGGTGATGTTAAAGCAAGCAGTATAGAAGAAGTTAAATCTTACTGCAAAACCGCAGGATTAAAAATAGAAAAAATAGAAAAACAAAGCAAATTTAGACTTCATTTAGTGGCTATTAAACCAAATAATTAATTAAAAATATCAAAAAATAATTGAATAATATTTTTTAATTCTCTTATTTTCAGATATTAACAATTATTTTTATAAAAAATTTTTTATTTAAACTTAATTTTAAACAATTTATTATACTATTTTTAGAAAAATATATATGAATGTAAGTGCTAACTAACATTATGGAAGTTGAAAAATTAACAACTGAAGAAAAAATAATAGATGCTTCTTTTAAAGTTTTAAAAAATGACGGAATATCCAAGATAACAACTAAAAAAATAGCTCAAACAGCTGGAGTTAGTGAAGTCACGATATTCAGAAAGTTTAAAACTAAAGAAAATTTATTAAAAATAGCTAAAAAACATTATCTGGATAATTTACTTAGTAAACTAGATGAAACATTTGATTTTGATGAAGATATTACAACAGAGGAATATCTTAAAGCAAGCTTCAACAAAGCAGTAAAATTATCAGAAATTGAATTGAACATGTTTAAAATAGCTATGGAAGAAGTTATTTATGTTAAATCAGCAGAAAAAGTTATTCCAATTATTTCAACAAAAATCATTGATAAATTAACTGAATACTTTAAATTACAGATAGGTAAAAATAGGATTAGACCAGTAAATCCTAATGTTTTAGCCATAACAGTATATGGTATTATTTTTGAATCCATAATTTTATGGAAGGTTTTCGGTCAAACTCCTAAAGAAGACATTGATTTCTATGCTGATGACTTCCTAGACATATTACTAAATGGAATTCAAACAGAGGTGAATAATGACAGAAAAAAGCATGTTAGAACGAATTGAAAGAAATGGTGAACATGTCAAGGAAATAATTATAAATGATTTTAAAAATGTATTTAAAAATCCAATAGTAATGATAGTACTCTTAGCTATAGTAATATTGCCATCATTATATGCATTGGTAAATATTTATGCATGTTGGGATCCATATGAAAATACTGATAATATACAGTTTGCAATAGCTAATGATGATAAAGGTTCAACTTATGATGGACAATATCTGAATGTAGGTAATGACCTGGTTGAAATGTTGAAAAATAATACAGATTTTGATTGGGTATTTATTAGTTCGGATGAATTACGTAAGGGTGTAAACAATGGAACATATTATGCGGGAATAATTGTACCATCGAATTTTAGTGATTGTGTTGTATCAATTACTACTGATAATCCACGTTCAGGTGAACTGCAATATATTGTAAATGAAAAAACAAATCCTGTAGCAGCAAAATTAACAGATTCTGCAGCTAAATCAGTTTATAATAAGATTAATGCTGAGATTGTAACTTTTATTAACGTAGCTGCATATGGTAAATTAGGTGATTTACAGTCTAGTTTGGCAAGTGGTGCTATCCAAATGTCAAGTGGGGCTAGTCAATTATCTGGTGGAGCTAGTCAGGTTTCTAGTGGTGCTAGTCAGGTTTCCAGTGGTGCTAGTCAGGTTTCAAATGGTGCAAGCCAGTTATCTAGTGGTGCTAGTCAGGTTTCAAGTGGAGCAAGTCAAGTTTCTGGTGGAGCAAGCCAATTATCAGCTGGTGCCAGTAAGTTATCTGGTGGAGCTAGTCAGGTTTCCAGTGGTGCAAGTGAATTATCAGCTGGTGCAGGTCAAGTGTCTGCAGGTGCAAATCAGATTTCCCAGTCTGTGAAAGCTAGTTCACAGGGTAAATCTTCACAATTAAGTGATAGTTTGGATAACTTAGCTTCAGGAGCAGGTCAATTATCACAAAAAAGTGGTGAATTATCTGCTGGTGCTAGTCAGGTTTCAAGTGGTGCAAATGACCTAAGTGATAATGCTAATAAATTATCTGAAGGTGCAAGTTCAGTCGCTGACGGGGCAAATCAGTTATCAAGTGGAGCAAATAGTCTTGCAGGTGGAGTTAATGAATTGGCTGATGGTTCTTTAAGTTTAGCTGCAGGTGCAGAATTACTTGCAAACTCTGCTGCTTCAGCATTACTAACAGCTTCAAGTTCATTAAATATTGCAAGTGATTCATTATCTGATGTTACTGGTGTAAATGAAGATCAGTTAGGGGATTATATCTATGCACCTGTAAAACTAGAAAAACAGCAATTATACCCTACAGATAACTATGCTTCACAGGTAGCACCATTTTATATTGTATTATCCATGTGGGTAGGAGCTTTAATAACTTGTGTAATGCTTAAAATCGGAACTAGTCAGGGTACTAAATACAAACCACATGTAATGTATACTGGTAAATTAATGTTATTTAATATAATGGCATTATTACAAACAACAGTAACTATAATTGGATGTTATGCATTAGGAATAGATATAACCAATAATTTGATGTTTATATTTTCATGTTATTTCATTGCATTGTTCTTCATGGTTCTAATATATTCCATGATTTCAGTATTTGGACAAGTAGGTAAGGGTATTGCAATGATATTACTGGTATTCCAAATTTCAGGAACTGGTGGTATATATCCAATAGATATTATGAGTAATGTCTTCCAAGTTCTATATCCATATCTTCCAATGACTCATGCTATTAATTTGGTTCGTGAATCTGCACTTGGATTAATATGGGCAAATTACTTGCCATCATTTGCATATTTATTAATAGTAGGAGTTCTCATAATCATATTGTCCTTGTTACTTAAACAAAGATTTGATAAACGAACAAAATACTTTGAAGAAAAATTAAAGGAATCCAATCTTTTCAGTTAAGTTAGAATTCTTCTAACTTAAATCTTTTTTTTATATATTTTATTTTTAGTAAATATTAAATATTCTGTTAAATAGAGCAGTATATGAAGATAAAAACTTTTTAATTAAAATTAATCCATTTTTGAGAGTAATAGTAATGTTAGATATGATTATTCCTATTATAATGATAGTTGCTTCAAATTGTCTGTATCACGTATGCAGCAAATCCATGCCGAATTATGTAAATGCTTTCGGTGGATTGATGATAACATACATTACAGGAGCAATAGTATCAGGATTAATATTTATTTGTATGGTTAAACCAGAAAATACATTAGTGGAATTGGCTAAAGTTAATTGGGCATCTATAGTTTTAGGTTTAGCTATTGTTGGATTAGAAGCAGGCTATGTGTATGCATACAGGGCAGGATGGCAGGTTAACAGTGCCCCATTAGTAGCAAATACACTTCTTGCAATTGCATTATTATTTGTAGGTGCATTAGTATTTAGGGAAGGTATCAGTTTAAAACAAATAATTGGTATGATTTTTTGCATTATTGGTTTAATTTTTATTAATATATAATTCTATTTTAATTACTTTTTTTTTTGATTACTTTTATTTTAACTTAAATAACTATTTTTATAATTCAAAATAAATATTATAATATAAATTTTTTTAGTAAGGTTATGTTTATGTCAGAAAGATTATTTGATTTAACAGATGAAAAAATAAACAATGCAAGACAAAAACAGATAAAACAAAAAGTTAAACCTGTTAATAATGTAATTAAAACAGTTCAGTGTAATATTTGCGGATATGAATCAGATTTGGAATTTTTAAATTTTAATTCAAGACCAAATGAAGTTTGTCCTAACTGTTCATCAATAAAACGTACCAGATACTATTTTTATTATCTTGAACATTATACTGATTTTTTTGAAAAACCTCAAAAAATATTGCATACCAGTCCAGAACAGGGAGCATTTCAAGAGTTGAATAAACTTTTTGGAGAAAATTATATAACTTCTGATGTATATAGAAAATCTGAATTGATTAAAGAGTTAATTGACATACAAAACATACCTTATCAAGAAAACACTTTCACATGTATAATTTCATCTCATGTACTAGAACACATACCTGATTATAAGAAGGCATTAAAAGAATTTTACAGAATTTTAAAACCTGGAGGTAGGGCAATTATACTTATACCTGCTTTAAGATATCTTAGAAAAACATTTGAAGAAGAACAGATTAACACTCCAGAACTAAGACAAAGGTATTACAAGCAAAATGATCATCTGCGATACTTTAGTGTGCCTGACTTTTTTAATGCTATGGAAGAAGTTGGATTTAAAGTTTTAAGGGAACATGAAAACATTATAAAAACTGAACATCCAAAAGATCAAGAAAGATATAGAACAGGCTTTGATCCATTATTTGTTGGTATAAAAGAATAGGAGAAATAATTATGACTAAAGATAATATAATTGATTTTCATTATTGTAATTTCTGTGAAAAAAGCTTTGATGAATTTGATGTAGATGAAATAAATGAACAATATTGTCCTAACTGTCATTCAACAAGTAGTGAAAGATTATTCTATGAGGAGGTTCTAAAAAATTCTAAAGAAGATATGAAAGTATTATATTTGAATTCCACAGGAGTTTTACAAGAAAAAATTAACGAAAAATATCCCATTGAAACAGACATAAATATACAACTGTATGATGATGAATATTTTGATATGATTATCGACAATCATTTTCTTGACATACAGGATGATGAAGTAATGATAAATCAGTTAAACAGAATTCTTAAAAAAGATGCTGTAGTTCTTATTAGAGAAAATACTGATCTTGAATTAGAAAAAACTATCCAAGAAGAATATATAACAGAAAATAAGGGTTTAAGACAGAAATTTTATGGAAGTACAGATGCTCATAAATGTTATGGAAGAGATTTTATTGAAATTTTAAGAAAAAAAGGATTTACAGTTTCATATCATAATCCTAACAGTCAGGACGATAATATTTTATTAAAAACACAGTTAGTTAAAGATCCGTTATTTATATGTAAAAAAGTCAATCATTATGATAACATAATAATGGATAAAAAAGATTATGATAAACTTTTAAATGAATTAAAAGATTTAAAAGAAGAGAAAATTAAATTGTTGGAACTTAAAAATAAATTATTTGAAAATAATGAGGTTTTGAAGCAGAAAAATGAAAAATTAAATAAAACCATTGAAAATATATACTCTTCAAATTCGTGGAAAATTACTGGAATATTAAGAAAGTTAAGACGTAATATTGATGATTAATATTATATTATAATAAAATGGTGGTGTTTGCTATGGAAGAAAAAAATTTGATTATTCTATGTATTACAGCTATTATTTGTGTTATAATACTATCAGCAGCTATGATATTTTTAAGTGATGATGCTTCTAAATTAAATGATATGATGAATAATGATAGTGTAAATGTAACATTAAATGATACAAATGATACACAGAATTATACAACAGCTACTAAAACAAAAAAATCAACTAAAAAGAACACTGATCCGGACTATGATCCTGAACGTGATGACAGCCATAAGGGTGCAACTGAAGATAATCCTATAACTGTTTATCAAAGTGATGGTGTGTATACATATTATGGACCTGGACATTACGATTATTATGCTGGTGATAATCACATGTCTGGAGAATATTATAAAATAAAGAATCAGGAATGATTCCTTTTTTCCTTTTTTTTAAATGACTTTTCATTAATTTTAATACATAATAGTATTTAGTACTTACTACATATACATTTAACATAATTTTTTTTATCAATTATAAATAATTAATTATTTTATTGAATAGTCAAGTAATATAAATAAATAGTTTTTATCTAACTATAAAAATAATTTAATATAACTTTAATATAATGAATAAGAATAAAAAAATGTGAGGGAGGAGGTTATGATACTTTAATGTATCTATCCCAACTTTGACAAATCTTTTGATTATTTGAATAATATGTTGTTTTTAAATTATATGTACCTTTGATGTCTGGTACTTTATATGTAATTGTATTAATATTGTTTGAAACACTCTGATTTTTGATAATTTTTCCATTTAAAGTATAAACTATATTACCATTAATTTTTTGATTATTAGTTGTATATAATTGTGTTTTGATGGATATTGTTGAATTTACTTTAACACTTTGTGTAATCTTTCCACCATACAATTTAACAAAAGAATTTGCTACATCTTGACCATTCATATCAAATTTATGATAAATAACTTTTATTCCATCTTTTTCCATAGTTCTTCTAGGGTAACTTATACCACCTTTACCTGAATAATTATCATCCCAAGCTTTTTCAAGGAAATTATAATATTCTCCGTCACGGTCATATATGTTTCCTGCACCATAGAACCATCCAAGTACAATATCATTTCCACGTTTTCTAACTGCAGTAAGTAATGGATCCTGTCCATATAAGTATTCTCTGATTACGTTAGCATCAACACCATTACATAATACGAAACAAATACTGTTTTTAATATTATTGTTATACATGTATCGAGCTGTATTATAAGTTTCTCCGGGACCATTACGGATTGTTTTAACATTAAATCCATTGATTTTTAAATTATTTGCAATATTATACATTATTTTCATATCATTAGGACTATAGTTATATGTTGCTGCAGTTGTACGATCCATAGCAAAATAAACATCTTTTTTAGTTGTAGTAACTTTAGAATTTCCTATTAAATCAGATGATATTGAAATAAATGTATTCTGACTAATCTGTTTTTCTTGTGATTTAATGTATATTATATCACTGTCACTACCTATGAACATATCCTGAGAATAATAATCAATTCTTACTGGATAATATCCACTTGGTGTTGTTACATTGAATCTAATTTTACTTAAATTGTTTTTTACTTTTTCTTGATTAAGATATTTATTGTTTAAATAAAATTTAACTAGGCCATTATTCACGGTTTTATTATTAGTATTTCGTATATATCCAGTAATTTTAGTAAGTAAATTATGAGTAATAGCAGGATTATATAACAAATTTATTCTATAGTTACTTTCTGGGTTTACACTAAGCATTATATTTTTACTGCTCGTTTTGTATTTGTCTGATGTATAAGTTACTTTTAAATTATACACTCCAGTATTTTGAGCTGGTATTGTTAGTGTATTATTATTTTTTGAGATGTTTTTACTAATTAAAAGTTTATTATTTAAATATAAGTCTAATTTACCGTCATCAATTGAATTGTTTAATTCATCAGTTACATTGACTTCAAGTAATGTTTTTTTATTGGTACGACCCTGTAGACTACTTACGAATAAATTTGAATCTCCTTTACAGATTATATTTGTTGTATTTGTTATGGCTTTATATCTGGCGTTTCCATAATATGTAAGTTTTACAGTGTATGTTCCATAATCATTTACTACATAATTATATTTGAAATTTCCGTTAGTATCAGTAATAACCCTATTTCTTTCAATTATATGTTCATTAGTATACTTGTTTTGATGGTATATTAATAAAGATAATGGTGTATTTCTAAGACAGCGGTTGTTTGTGTCTACAAATTTTCCATTTATTTGTATTTGATTGTTGTTTAATGTCTTATTAATTAGGATATTAGTTGATTTCTGGGTTACATTAAATGAAAGTAAAGTTTCTGCCATATTGTAATTTTTATTACCACAAAATGAAACTTTTAGAGTATTTGTACCTAATTTTTGAGTTTTATACTTATAATTAAAGTTACCGTCTTTATCAGTTGATATTTTATCTTTTAAGTTGTTAACACTAATATTTAATGGTGTGTATCTTAACCTATAACCGTTAGTATCAGTGTATTTACCCGAAATAGTTATAACATCCATGTACTCTGCATTATTAATATCATTAATCTTAATTATGGTATCTTTAGAAATTACATTAAAAGATTTAATAATGTTTGTACCTGAATATTTATTATTTCCAGGATAGGATACATTGATGCTGTTATTACCTATTTTTCTAGTTTTAATATTAAAAATAAAATATCCATCACCGTTTGTATAATTAATGAATTTTTGGTTACTGTATACTAGAGTCAATGGAGTATAACTTAATCTATAACTGTTTGAATCAGTGTATTTACCTGTAATTCTAGCTATATCTGTAAATTGTGTATTCTCAATGTTATTTACTGTGATAACAGTAGTTTTAGGTATTACATTAAATGCTGATGTTATTTTGTCTCCCTGATATCTGATATTTCCTGGATATTCAATGCTAATATTATTTATTCCAAGCAGGTTTGTTTTATAGTCCAAATTATATTTACCATCAATGTCTGTGGTTATAATTTTTTTCTGGTTATTTATTTTAACAATTAAATTTGTGTATCTTAAAACTTTACTGTTTTGATCTGTATATTTACCTTTTATGTGTATTGTATCAGTGTATTCACATTCATTAATTTCATCTAAAGTTAGATTTGTGACTTGGGCTATAACAGTAAATGTTGCAGTAGTATTAGTAGATTTGTATGTTTTATCTCCTTTATAAATTACAGAAATGTTGTTTATTCCAACATCTTTAGCTGTTATGCCAACTTTAAATTTTCCATTATTATCTGTATGACAATTTAAATTATTGTTATTTACTTTAAGATTTAAAGATGTTGACTTTAATGGTTTATTATCTGTTTGGTAACATTTACCGGTAATATTAATTTTTTCACTATAATATGTATCGTTAATTTTATCTATTGATATATGTGTGGATATTGTGTTGTTATTTGTAGTAAATGATTCTTCTGTTTGAATAACTTGTTTTTCATTAGTAGTAGTGTTGTATTTATTAGAAGTAACGTTTGTTGCACTTGTAACATTGATAATTAATATTATTAATATTAATAAAAAAATTAATTTTGTTATCCTTGAATTCAACATTTTACCTCCATTTTAATTAATAATATTATATATGGAAAAATAGAATAATAAAAATAACCCTGAAACATAAGTAAATTATTTTTTTTTAAGAAAATGAGATATTTAAATATTATTATTAATGAAAGAGTTTAAATAATTAAATTAAAAAAGAAGAAAAAGAGTTTAACATATTTATTCTATGTTAAATTTAGTTAAGAATAATGGAATAGGTTGATATTCATTTATTGCTTTAGTACATACATATGTGTCATATATTACGTAAAGAGCCCAAATTAATCCTATTAACGAGAATATTTCTGATACATACATACTTAGAAAACCTAAGATAATTGCTATACAGAAACTTACAACTCCTCTTATAGTTAATCCATCATATACTAATCCTAATCCTGTAATAAAGAATGATAATATTACTGCAATCCACATATTTTTTTCTGCCATTTTTATATCTCCTTTTAAAAATGATTTTGATTAAATCTTATAAATAGTTATATACATATGTTATATTTAAATTATAGTTTATTCTAAATGAAAAACGTTATTACAATGATAAAGATATATAATTATTATTTAGTGGGGTATGTTAAATGGTTAAATATATACGTGATTATTATAAAATATTGGATGTTAAATCTGATTCTGATAAAAGTGAAATTAAAAAAGCATATAAAAAAGCTGTAGTTAAATATCATCCTGATGTAAATAATGATGAAAACGCCAATGAAAAATTTAATTTAATTCAAGAAGCTTATGAAGTTTTATCAGATGAAAATAAACGTGTAAAATATGATAAATTATTAAATTCAGCCAAATTTAATTATCCAAAAGTCAAATCAAAATCTAATTTGACTAAATATAAAAAGGACAAAAATTCTAACACTTTGGATAAGATATCTAAGGGAGTTGATTTAGCAGTAGAACTTGAAAATGAAGTTGGTTTATTTTCAAATGCATTAAGTACAATTATGGGAAATAATAAACGTAGATCATTTAGTAAATCTGGTAAATTATCAAAAAGAAATTCTTCTAAACATAATCAGTATAGACATAGAAGAAAAAGAAGAATGTGATTTTAACTTTTTTTTAACTATTTTCAATTATTTTTTCAGATTTTCCTTTTATTTTAACTATATCTTTATATACAATGGATGGTAAATTATTTATTATACCTATAGGGGTATAGGTTAATATTTTCACCTATTATAAAAACAACATAAAAACATTTAAATCACATATTAAATTAAAGATGGAAGTTTATATTTTATTAAACTTTATAACTTTTTTTTTTGAAATATTTAAGTAATATAAGAAAATTAGTATTAAAATAAAAATTAAAGGGGGTTAGTTGTAATTAAAGACTATAAAACTATTGTACTTGTTCAATAGCATCTACTGGACAAGCATTAGCACATAATCCGCATCCTACACAAGTGTTTGCATCAATTGAGTAAGGAGTTCCTTCTGAAATACAGTTCATAGGACATGCTTGAGCACATAATCCGCATCCTGCACAGTTATCTTTAATTGTATAAGGGTTTGCCATATTTATCACCTATTATTTTTTCATTAATATATCATAAAAATATATTATTTAAATTTATAATTTATATTATGTTTTCATTTAATATAAATGTCTTTAATTTTAGGTTTAACTAAATATTTTATTTTTTATAGGTTTTTAAGTGTTTTTTTATTCTGAAAAATGATAAAATATGGCTTCTAATATTTTATTTATCTTAATCTCTATAAAACTATTTTATTGAGATTAAATATTAAGACATTTATTTTATATTGTTTAATGAATTCTTATTTAATTAAAATATCATTTAATTTAATTTTTCAATATAACCAACATATTATTTTTTTTATAATGAGTTAATGAATTAGGAATTAATTTAAATTTACTTTATTAATAAGTGACATTTCTCTAAAAACTATAAATACTATTGAAATTATATACTAAAATACCCAAAGGGGTATAGGTATAATTTTATAATTTCAAGAATATTCAAATAATTTTTACAATAATCGAATAAAATTGAATTGTATATATTAAAAAATATTTTAAGGTGATAATTATGAACTTATTAATAAAAATCGGAACTATAATCTTTAAAATAATTGTTATCTTTTTAATATTATTAGCATTAATGTTAGAATATTGTTGTAAAATTGCACAAGGTATAAAAAAAGATAATTTAAGTGGAAATAAAGAGAAAATAATTAAATATTATAATTTTAATCGGTATCCTAAACATTATAGTTATTAATTATACATATGTTTAAGAAAATAGGAATTAAAGATATTAAATATATTCTTTAATTCTTTCATAAATCATATCAACAATCTCATCTTCAGCTTTTAAAGGATCTAAGAAATAAATAGTTCCATCATAGTCAATCTGTTTTTCAAGCTTACGATATTTAAAATCAAGTTCCATAGCTTCTAAACCTAATGTGTTAGGTATATCATTTTTAGTATGTAAACCATCTGCTAAAAATACAGGAACAACAATCATATTCTCAAATCCTTTTTCCTGTAATTTATTAAAAGATTCTGGAATTAATGGATTTTCTATTTGCATAAAACTTAATTCAGTTTCATATTCTGGCATTCTATTTTTAATTTTTTCTGTTATTCCTGTTAATACTTCTTTACCGAATGGTAAACTACTTCCATGACCAACTAATAATATACCTGTATTGTCACTGTTTAATGAATTTGCAGAAATACATTCGTTTATTCTTTTTTCTACAATATCTACAATTTTATCATCATCTTCAAACGGATCTAAATATATAACTTCCCCATCAAAATCTATTAAATCAGATTTAGCTTCTCTTTCTTCTTCATCTCCATGATGGTGATGGTGATGGTGGTGATGATGAGTATGTGAATGTTCTAATCCAAAATGTTCATGTGGTAATCTTAAAATAGTTGGAATATCTACTTTTGTATGCACTCCATGAGATAAAAAAGCAGGAACTACTATGATTCTATCAATTCCCTGTTCTTTTAAAACATTTACTTGTTGTGGAATATTTGGTAGAACAAGTTCCATGAATCCTCTTTCTACTATATTGTCAATTTTTTTATTAAGTTTTTCTGCTATTTCTGATACTACTTCTTTGTTATATGGTAATTTACTGCCGTGTCCTACTACTAATATTCCTGTTTTATTAATCTCATCTGTCATATAATTCCTCAATTTACTTAAAGTATTTTTTATATAAAATCAAAAATAATTAATACTTTTATTTCTATTATTAATACATTATTTGTTTTTTAAACTAAATATATTTAACTATTATATTACTTTAATGAATTCAATATATATCAGGAAAATAATAAATAATTAATATAGTAGGAGTTTTAATATGAAATACAATCAAATCGGACGTACGGGATATAAAGTAAGTGAAATAGGATTTGGAGCTGAATGGATGGCTCAAAAAACTGACTCAGAAGTATATGAATTGGTTAAATATTGTGAAAAAGAAGGAGTAAATTTACTGGACTGTTGGATGTCAGATCCGAATGTTAGAAGTAGTCTTGGAAAAGCTATACATGATAATAGGGAACATTGGATTATACAGGGACATATAGGTTCAACATGGCAAAAAGGTCAATATGTTAGGACACGTGATATGGATAAGGTCATACCAGCATTTGAAGATTTGTTAACCAGACTTCAAACAGATTATATTGAATTTGGTATGATACATTATGTAGATGAAGTTGAAGAATATAATGAAATCATAAACAATGAATTTATAGACTATGTAAGAAAGTTAAAAAAAGATAAAATTATCCATCATATAGGATTAAGTACTCATAATCCCGAAGTTGCTTTGTTAGCTGCTGATAATCCAGAAATAGAATTAATTATGCTTAGTTTAAATCCGGCATTTGATATGATGCCACCGGTTGTATTGGATGATTATTTTGAAAAAGAAAAATATTCTGAAGATTTAAGTGGAATACAACCTATACGTTCACAATTATATCAAAAATGTTTAGATACAGATACAGCTATTACTGTAATGAAAGGATTTGCAGGAGGAAGATTATTAAATAAAGATGATTCTCCATTTGGTGTTGCATTAACTCCAATTCAATGTATACATTACGCATTAACAAGACCCTCATCTAAATCAATTTTAGTAGGAATAAATGATATAAATGAATTAAATGAATCATTAAAATATGAATCAGCAAGCCCTGAAGAAAAAGATTTTTCAAAAATATTAACTTCAGCACCAAAACATTCTTATTTAGGTAAATGTACTTATTGCGGACATTGTGCACCTTGTCCATTGGAAATAAATATTGCAATGGTTAATAAGTTATATGATTTGGCTGTAATTCACGATGAAGTTCCATCTGGTATCAAAGAACATTATAATAATTTATCCTCTCATGCTTCAGACTGTTTTGGCTGTAAAAAATGTGAAAGTCGATGTCCATTTGAAGTAAACATCATAGAAGTTATGAAAAAAGCAAGTGTTTTATTTGGTAAATAATCCCTCTTTTTTCTATCTTATTTTAGTTAATCATCTTTTAGCATATTTCCTTTAGTTAATTATATTAGATTATATTCACAAAATTATATAACATATATCAAAATTAATAATAAAATGTGAGTATATGACAGAAAAACGAAAAGATGTAAAATGGAACAGTAACCTTAGCTTTTTACTTGCGATGATAGGTTCTGCCGTAGGTTTGGGAAACATTTGGAGATTTCCATATGTAGCCTATACCAATGGTGGTGGGGCTTTTCTGATTCCTTATATTATATCCATATTATTCTTAGGAATACCCTTATTATTTATAGAATATGGTGCAGGTTATAAGTTCAGATCAGGAATAAGTAAGATAGCTCATAAGATTAACAGTAAATATGAATACCTTGGTTGGTATATACAGGCATCACCATTTTTAATTTTGACATATTATGTCGTAGTTGTTGCCTGGGATTTATTATATGTACCAATCAGTTTTGTAAAAGGATGGGGAGATAATCCAGAAGCTTTCTTTAATAATGTATTATTGGAAGGTACAACAGATCCAAGTGGAGTATTCCATATAGCAATCTATGTATTGATAGCATTACTTATAGTATGGTTTATTGTATGGTTTATATCCCATAGAAATCTAAACGATGGTATTGGTAAAGCTAACAGAATATTAACACCATTATTATTCTTAATGATGATTATAATAGTTTGTTTTGCAGTAACTTTACCTGGTTCATCAATAGGTATATCAACTTTATTTACACCTGACTGGAATGCGATATTAAATCCAAATATTTGGGCGGCAGCATTTGGTCAAATTCTTTTCTCACTGAGTATAGGAATGACTATTACATTAGCATATGCAAGTTACTTGCCTGATGATACAAATATACCTAAAAGTACATTAACAGTTGCTTTAGCAAACAGTAGTTTTGAAGTATTTACTGCAGTTGGTGTATTTAGTATATTGGGATTCATGAGTGCATCAAGTAATGTACCTATTGGAGATTTAGTTTCCCAAGGAACAGGTTTAGCATTTGTCGCATTCCCACAAATATTTAATGTTATGGGAATAGCAGGTTATATCATAGGTCCTTTGTTCTTCTTATGTTTATTATTTGCTGGTATAACATCAAATATATCCATTATAGAACCATTAGCTTTATCACTTCAAGATAAATTTGTTATTTCAAGAAGTAGGGCAGTAACATTAATCTGTGCTGTTGCATTTGTTATTTCATTATTATTTGCAACTTCATTTGGTGGAACATTACTCGGTGTATTTGATACATTCATTAATCAGTTTGGTTTACTGTTAAATGTTGTAATACAAACAGTATTATTAGCAATGATTTATGGATTAGATAAATTGCTACCAGGTATTAATAAAAATGCAACATTCCTAAAATTAGGTACAAAATGGAAATTAATTTGTACTTATCTTATACCTATAGTATCATTTGTTCTATGGGTACAAGCTGTTTTAACAAATGTAATATTTGTTGATAATGTAACAGTGATTATTGAGTTGATATTATTAGCAATAATGCTTATATTACCATATATATTAACTCATAGAAAAGCAACAAGACCTGATTATTAAATCATTTCTTTTTTTTTCTTTTTTTAAAAATTTAAAAATAGTATTAATTATTTTAAAGAATCTACATCAATAGGCTCTTTTTCAAATAATTCAAGTTCAGTATCACTTACAGTATTTAAAATTAATGTATCAGCATCATATTGATTAATTAATTTCTTATATTCTTCATCATCAGGTTTTTCATCAGCCTGATAATATTTATCTGTAATAACTACTTGATCTTTAATAATTGCTACATGATATTTATATAACATAATTACACCTTAATTTTTATATAAATGTTTATTCAATTCTTTTTTTATATCTTCACTAATAATAATTTTTTCCTGTTTATTAAAATCAAAATAAACAAGTGTTGCTCGACCTGTTCCCCTTAATTTTTCATTTTGCCAAGCTTCTTGATAAACAGTAACAGAAGTGTTTCCTATCTTTTCGATATAAGTTCTAATCTCTACTTCAAATCCATAATATATTTGATCCAGATAATCATATTCTGTATGTACCATAATTAAGTTCCAAATTTTCGGATTCAATTCCATAGTAGGATTGAAAATTTTATAAAAAGGATTTCTGGAAGTTTCAAACCATAACGGCAAGGAGGTATTATTTACATGACCTAAAGAATCAGTATCCCTTGAACTGACATCTATAATACTTTTGAACATATTATTATTTATTTAAGTAATGAATATTATGTATTTCTAAAGAATTTTATAATATAAAATTATATATAAAAACAATGGTTGGTTTTAAATGAAAAATATAATTAAGAGTATACCCCTAGCAAGCAGTGGATTATTATTGGCTGTTTTTTCTTTAGGAAATCTATACAATAACTTATTAATAAATGATATAACATTATTTTTAGGGATAATACTGCTATTGTTACTTTTATTAAAACTGATTTTTTACAGGGAAACTGTTAAAAATGAATTAAATCAGTTAGTAATTTTAAGTACTTCAGGAACATTTTCCATGTCGTTAATGTTGTTTAGTACTTTTTTAATACCAGTATCTTATCAGTTAGCTCTTGTTATTTGGTTAATTGGAATATTTCTACATTTAATATTGATAATAATCTTTTCATATCGATATGTTTTCAATAATTTCAGTATAGAAAATGTATATGGAAGTTATTGGATTGTTTTTGTTGGAATTACAATGGGAAGTATCACTGGGTTGTCATTTAATCTTCAGAGTATTACATGGATTTTCTTTGCATTCGGATTTATAATGATGTTAATAACATTACCTCTGGTGACTTATAGATATATTAAATATCCTTCAGTTCCCGATCAAAATAAACCATTAAAATGTATATATGCTGCAGTTCTTAACATATTAATAGTTGGTTATGTAAATTCGTTTCAAAATATAAATATTAAATTTATAGTTATATTATACTTTATAGCAAGTATATTCTATGTATACAGTTTATGTAAATGTCTAAAATACATTAAACTGCCATTTTATCCAAGCTTTAGTGCATTTACATTTCCTTTTGTAATAAGTGCTTTAGCTTCGACTAAAATGTTAACTATACTAAACAATAATATTATAAGTTATATAGTTAATTTTGAGACTATTATTGCTACAGTATTGGTAATCTATGTATTTTACAGATATATGAAGGAATATCTATTATAATTATCCACCATTTTCTATTTTTTTAATTAAATTATCACATTTTTTTGATATATGTTTAATCTGCATTGATTTACTTATTCTTTTTATAGCTTCTAACTTAATGATAGTCTGGTCAAGATATGAATAAATGTCTCCGGGATAAATAATTAATTCATATTCTCTTTTAAATTCATTACTTATTTGGTGTGGATTCCAACCCTGTAAACGGCGATTAATAATGCGTTTGGAAATGTTTTCAGCAAAGTAATCATGATAAATACTATCATCTTTAAATTTCATAAAATCTTTTTCTATATTTACAAGTTTATTTTTTAATTTTTGATTTAAATGATTAATATGTTTACAATTATAGATTATATCCCTATTTTTATCTGAAAATACATTTGCTCCCATATTAATATTTAGAATAGATGATAATTTGTTTATTAAATTATTGCTTAAATATACATTATGGATACTTTCCAGCATTAAAACCAAGTTTAATAGATCAGAATTAATATGTGATTTAATAACTTCAGCTTCATATACAGAAATAAATGATACAGAAACAGCTCTTCCAAAATTTGTAGCAGTATAAGTACCAGTATTTTTATCAAATTTAATCATCTTTTCTTTTTTAAGTAAAAATAGGGCTTCATCAAAAGTAACAGGAATCAAATATGAATCATATCTTTTTCTTAATTTTTCAATATCCAAGTTTTCTACAGCACATATGTCTGATAAAACCTGTTCATAAACATCCCATTCATTATAGAGAACATTAACATTGTCAACGTCATGATTTAATAGTTCAAGTGCTATTTGATAGTCTAGATTAAAATAAAATTTATTCTTTTTAGGGGTTATTACTGTAATATATGTTTTTCCTAAATCATGATATGTAGGTCTACCTGCTCTACCAAGCATTTGATGAAATTCATTATTTGACAGATAATCTATTCCCATACGAATTGATTCAAATATTACTAGTGAAGCAGGAAAATCAACACCGTTAGCAAGGGCTGAAGTTGTTACTATTGTAGAAATATCCTGGTTTAGAAATTTTTCTTGAATTTCAATTTTTTTGGAATAAGTAAGACCAGCATGATAATATTCTGCTTTAATTCCTTTATTTTTTAATTTTGATGTGATAATTTGTGTTTTTCTTCTTGAATCAGTAAATATTATACTTTGACCATGAAAACCTTTGGATGATATCTCATCAAATTCATTTTTGCAAAGTTCAGCTATGAATTTATACTTATCCTCTTCATTAAAAAAGCTTGTGTAATGTCTTTCTAATTTAACTGGTCTTTTATTATATTCAATAAGATTCATTGAAAATTCTTTAGCAATTTCATTGGCATTTTTTATTGTTGCAGATAATCCAATAAGTTGAACTTCAGGAAATAGTAAAATAAGTCTGTTAATAAGTCCATTTAATCTGTGTCCCCTTTCTTCATTTTCTAACATATGAATTTCATCTATAACAACAACACCTAAATTGTCTAATATATGAGAGTTTCCACTTCTCAAAATATAATCTAAACCTTCATATGTAGCAACAATTATATCTGCATCTTTAATTGATTCATTTTCTATATATAGCTCATCATCCACATTAATTTTATTACGGCCTACTTTTATAGCTACAGATAATCCTAAACTTTCATAATCTCTTTTGAAATCCATATATTTCTGATTTGCTAAAGCTACAAGTGGTGATAAATATATCATTTTCTTATTTTTAAGAACTTTTGGTATTCCTGCCAACTCTCCAATTAAAGTTTTTCCTGAAGCAGTCTGTGAAACAACAAGCAAATTTGTATCTTCTAATAACCCCTTATTCAATGCAATAGATTGTACTGGTAGTAATGAACTATACTTTCTTGATAATATATTTTTAAAATCTTCAGGTATATTTAAATCTTTTATTAAAATTTTATCATAATTTTCTTCATTTACTTCCAAAGTATCATATAATGTTAAATTCCTATTTAAAGGATTATATTTTTCAGTCATTGCATCTAGTATATCTTCTATCTTATCATATTTTTTTAATAAAAAATCCATACGAGCATTGAAAAAATCATGATATGCATTTTCTTTTATATAATTAGAAATAACCTTTTTAGCACATTTTACACAAAGTTTTTTATTATTGTAAGTGTAATACGTTTTAAGAACGTTAATTTCATGTACAGCTTCACAATAATCACATATAATTTCAGGTTTAAAACGAATATTTTCTTGTGTTAAGAAGTTATTTAACAGTTCATTATATTTAGTAACGTAAATTTTTTTATTTTTTAAAAAACTGATAAAATTATTCTCGTTTAAAGAAATATTATGGAAATTATTGGTTAAAAATAAGTTATCTATTATAATTTTATTTGACTGTTTATTGAGACTAATGAATCCTTCCAATAATATTTGAGAATATGTCTTTTTAATACGCATATTAACGAATTTAATTTCATCATCTTTAGGAATTAATAATATCATGGAATCACTTGTGTATGGATAAAAATCTATGAATATTAGGGTATTTATTTTATCTTAATATAATTATAATCTTTCTAAGCTTTAAAGTTTCATCAAATATTAATATTTTAAATAGAATATTATAATATAAGAATTAAGAGGAATGTAAATGGTAAGAAGAAAACAAAAACAAAAAAGATTACCTTTAACTGATTATAATTTACAAATTGATAATGATCTTTTAGAAGATTTGAAATTAAGAATTAATAAATTAACGGGCAGTGGAACTAAAGAGATAATTGAAGATAATAAGATCATATATGCTCATCGGGATATGACTTTTGTAACATTAGTTCCTGATAACGACTGTATAAACGTAATATGTGAAGTACCTTATGATCGTATATTAGATATGTCACGAAAATGTGAAGTTCAACCATATGCTACTGAAGATAGGATGGATATAGTAACTTATAAAGTAAAAACTAAGTTTGATATTCAGTATGCAGTTAGTATCGTGCAACAGTCATATATTTACAGAAAAAGATTAAAATTGTAAAATTTAAAAAAAGGTTTAATGGAAATTATTTCCATTTTTTCATATTTCTGGTGGATTTTCGAGTTAAATAATAGTATAATGTTGTATGTTTTCCATTAACTTCAATATATAATTCAGTAATGAATACGTAATCGTATGTTATTCCTTTGCTTGTAGTTTCTTTAATTGCTGAAACTTCTGCGTTTTCGTCAGTAATTCCTGTTACATATCTATTATACATATCTAAGAATGCATTTTTATCAGATTTACATATTTCATCGAATATTAATAAGGAGAGGGGTGATTCATCTTCACTTTTACGTAAATTTGGAAATTTCATATTAATAGCATTTAAAAATTGGCTGGATGGTCTTTCAGTCATATATTCACCTAAACTCTATTTTTGTATAATAATTATAGTTATATTTAGTTATGTATTACTTTACTAATATTATTATTTATTTTATTATTGTTAATTTTCATATTCTTTTTCTAACAAAATAGTAACCGGTCCATTATTTAATAAACTTACATTCATATGTGCTCCAAAAATACCTGTTTCAACTGTAACATTTTCAGAACATCTATCACAAAAATAATCAAAAAGTTCTGTAGCTTTTTCAGGAGATAATGCTTTATGGAAGGAAGGTCTATTTTTTTTAGTTGATGCATATAATGTAAATTGAGGAATTAATAATAATTTTCCACCAATATCTAATACTGAACGATTCATTCTATCATTTTCATCTTCAAAAATTCTTAATTTCAATAGTTTATTAGATAAATAATCAGCTTCTTGTTTAGAATCGTTTATACCAAATCCTACTAGTACCATTAAACCTTTATTTATTTGTCCAACTATTTTATTATTTACTTCTACACTGGCTTCTGATACTCTTTGAACTACTAATTTCATTTTATACCTCAATATTAGTTATGTCTATCATTATTAAAAATTTTAAATAAAAATATTAAAAAGATAAAACAATAATAACATAGGAGGTAATAAATATGGATTTATCTTTTTTAGATGATAAAACTACAGCTGTAATAATGATAATCCTTGGAATAATTGCATTAGCCTTTCCAATGATATCCACCCAAACAATTGGTGTTTTAACAGGTATTATTGTTTTAATATTAGCTATAGGATTATTAATTAGTGGAATTGCAGAAATAAGTGTAAGCAGATTTATGGCTATAATATCTATAATTATATCATTATTATGTATGATTTTCTCTCATCAATTAATATTTAATCCGGCATTAGTATCTTCAATTATTGGTATAATTGTGTATTTATTCGGATTTATACTAATTTTAATTGGAATCATTGCATTATTAAGTGGTTCTTATTTTGCACCTTTTAGTATTATAGGTATAACCACTATATTATTCGGAATTATCACTTTATTAGTTGGAGTATTTGTACGTAATCCATCTGTATTAGGAACAATTATTGGTATCTGGTTAATTGTTTCTGGATTATTATCATTATTCAGTGATAAAGAAAAAAGTTATATTGATATTAAAATATAACTCTATTTTTTTTTAAAATGAGTAGGGAGGTTAAATGTTGACTATTTTTTTGGCCAACCTTCGATAATAAATTTATATTCTTTGTCATCATGTTTAGTTTGAATTTTATTTTCAAATACATCAATAATATCCTTGTTTTTATTAAATACTATGTAAGTTAAGCTGTTTTTAGGATCTAAATTATATTTAGTAAAGTCTTTATAACCATTTGATTCCAACATTTTAATAAATGTTGTTGCTCTGTCCTTATATTTAAAAGACTTCTTTTTCAAAATATTATCTTCAGATGTATATTCTATTATAATATTTTTACCAATTTCATTACTGAATTTATTTAATTCACGTTCCCTATAATATTTAGTATTGTCTTTCTTATCTTGTTTAATATTATTAATTATATTTTTAATTTTATTGCTTATGTTATTGATTTGAAAAGAGACTTTTTCAATGATATTCATAAAGCCTGATGAATTGTTTCTGAAGTTCTGATTATTTGAAGTATTTCTTTTAGAAACAATATCAATTAAATCCCATATTTTAGATAGAATAAAAGATGGTCTTTTAATGCTTTTATTTTCAAATTTAATCATAGTCAATGCATCTATAATCATCAATATAAATAAAGGGATATGTACGATTCCCATTGTAAATAAGTTAACAATCATTGATAAGAATGACCATTGAGTAACAAATGATAAAAAAATCATGTATTTAAATGATTTATTCATATCAAAGTTTTGCATATTATTAAAATCGAATTTCATCATTTATCTTTCCTGTATATACAATATTCTAATCTTATTTTATTAACATAATGTTATTTAAACTTATGTTCTTTTAGTATATAAAGGTTATTAAAATATCTAAAAAAAATAATTATAAAGTTGTGATTTCACAACCTTCCTTTTCAACAATAACTGTATGTTCTGTTTGAGCAACCATACCGTTAGCTTTATCCTTTAATACTGCATGAGGATAAACGGCACCAGACATAATCAACGGACGCATAGCACGAGCAAACTGTGAATCATCCATACTTGTTTTAACATGTCTTTGTGCAAATGGGAAATATCGGTTATGTTTGTAAATATTTCTTAATAATATCTTAGCCTGAGGGTTTCTCATAGGTTTATTGTTCATAAATGAATAAATATAATATTCTGGAATATCACTTGTAATACCTGCACCACTTGAAGCAAATGGTTCAATAGCTACATGATCTCCTTCTTTTAATTCATGGGTACTACCATCGGGATAATTCGGAATAGAAAGACCTGCATGTAAATTATTCTGTTCTAAACTATGTCCGGCCAAACTTACAATAGGTAAAAAACCGTAGGAATTTATGGTATCCTGAACAGTTTTTCCAATCTCATTTAATGTTACACCTTCTTTAATGATGCTAAGTACATTTTCAAGAGCAGAACTACTTGCTTCTAATAAATTATATCTTTCTTCCAATTCATCTTCTGTTACAACCGGATTTCCATCATCCAATCTACCAGGCATTGTTAATGGATTTCCTTCTTCATCTACCGGATCAACATTATCTCCTTCAACTACAACAGTAACAGCTGTATCAGATATGTATCCATCAACTTCTGCACCTAAATCAATTTTAACAATATCACCGTTACAAAATACTGTATCATCATTTGGTGGTGAAGTATAATGTGCTGCTATTTGATTAATAGAAATATTACAGGGAAAAGATAAACCTACACCGGTACTTGTAATTTCAGATTCTATCCAGTCTATGAAGTCCACAACTTTCATACCTGCAGTAATTTTTTTAGCAGCTTGTTTACGGACATTTGCAGCAATTTTACCAGCTTTTTCATAATTTTCTAACATATAATCACTTCAGTATAATTTAATATAATATATTATTCTTCTTCTTTAATAATGTCTAATATTTGAGGATATTTATCTATAATACTATTAAATTGAGTATTATTATAACCTTTTAAAACATTAATTTTACTTAAACTACATTCGTTAGTTAAATTCTTCTCTCTTGCAGGATTGATATAGATTAATTCTGAATTTAATTTATTTTTGGGAGTTTTAATTTTTTTATGATTTAAAACAGCCATTGCCCATAACCAAATGTCATCAGAATATCTGCATCTACTTTTAAATATTTTATCATCTAATACGTCTTTATAGAAACAATTAGGAGGATATAATACTCCACCAGCACCTGTAGGTAAGTTTAAATATGAATAATCATTAGGGTTTTCATTTAAACTCCAATTATTATAATCATCAATTTCTCCTTTGTCATTAATTTCTATTTTTCGTACTCTGTGTGCAATAATATCATTTTCATTTCTTCTGTAATCTTCATATAATAATTTTAACCAATTAGATGGATAATATATATCATCATCTGCAGTAACTATGATGTCATTAGGATATGTTTTTAAAACAGGAATAATCTTTTTAAATGATCTTAAATCTTCACAGAATCTTATAGATAAACCATTATTTTTCAGTTTTAGAACTTCTTTAGGTAAATCTATTTCACCATTAGGGAAATCATCTTCACTCAACCATAAAATAACTTTATCAGGTTTTACCTGTTGATTTAGTAAGGAATACAATGTATAATGTACATCATACATTCTTTCAGGAATAGATGTTAATGAAACAATAATTCTTGGTTTTCTTTTACTTTTTTTAACTCCTCTATCACTGAATGATTCAAGTTCTTTATCAATTTCTTTCTTATTAATATGATTAATTTCTACAAAATTATCATTGATTTTTATGTTACCTTCATAAATACCATATGTAACAAAATAAACTAAAGGATTTAATGTTGAATCTTCAATTTTTTTATTGGAACGTTTGTATTGTAAAGGTTGGAAATCCTGTCGAGGTCTCTTATTTTCTTCATATCCTTTATAGATAAAATGTAATAACGGATCAATATCTAAAGTATAATTATAACTTCTTTTGTAAAATACTTCATCAAAAAGATTCATATCTTTGATTTTTTTATAAGCTTCTAAATTAATATAATTTTCATTTCTTAAATCATTGGATATTTTATCTAATATCTCTGCTTTAGTACTGTTAACATTATCATTTAATGAATCAATTAATTCTTGCTGATTATTTTTAATTGTTTCATCAACTTTTTTAAGAATATCCTTAGAAATACAGTTTTTAATACTTCTTGATAATTCATTTATATCTTCATTATTGAATTTAGTTTCATTATTTTCTGAAATTAGATTTGATATTTCTTTTCTATTTTTCTCTAACAGTGATTTAAATTCATTTTTTAAATCATCATTTTCTGAATTATCATTACTATTTAAATTATTCAATTCTTGAATAATTTTAGATGTGATACTGTCATTATTATTACTAATTAGTTCGGAAAATTCTTTATGATTATTATTAAGTAAAGTTTGAATATTATCTGTAAGATCAGAGTTATCTAATTGAAGTTTATTTGTCTTAGTATTATTTAACTCATCTATTATTTTTTTATTAGAATCACATATTGATTTTTTAAATTCAGAAATATTTTCTATTAATTCCTGATTATTATTAATTAATTCATTGAGACAATTTAATGAATCATTAGTATTTGATGAGGTATCCTTATCAGAAATTTCTGATAAAATTTTATTTGATAGCTTATCATTATTATTTTCTAACAATACAGATAATTCTTTTATATTATCATCAGTAGTTGTATTTAAACTCTTAATATCATTATTTAACTCTTTATGAGAATCGACTATTTTTTGTAAATATTTCTCATTAATTTCTCTTTCAAAACTTAATTGAGACTTTAAGTTATCTATAGTATTAGTGTATGATTGTTTTAAATTATCTATATATTGAGTATATTCAGATAAAAGTTGTTTTAATTCACTTAATTCTTGAATGTTTTTATTGTTAGTTTCTTTTGCTTTAGATAATTGATTTTCTAAATTGTTTATTTGTTTATTATATGAATCATTACTACTCTGAGATTCTAAATTGGGATTATTCATTTTATCTGACATAGACATATATTCCCCTATTTAATTATTATATTCATAAAAAAATGATAATTTAAGATTTTCTATATTATAATATATGACTCTTAATTATAATAGATTAACTAAAAAAGAGATAAAAATTTGTAAAAATAGTTTTTATAATATTGAATTAAAAATTTCAATTAATTAAGCTAATTCATCAATTATATTAAAAAAATCATTGTTTTTTTCTAAAATATTTTGTAAATCAGATACTTCTAAAACTTCAATTTTAAGTATATCATACCCATCATCTGACTGCTTAATGATATGGGAATCATCTTCTGAAAAGGCAGTATCAAATAATTGTTTTAAATCGTTATATTTTTCTTCTTTTAAGTTATATAATCTGTGATGTTTAAAAATATCCATTGCATGTAGAATTCCTTTGTTATACATACCAGTACAATGGGATATAGAAATTTCAGTATCTAAATAAAAAGGAGCATCTATTTTATCAGTTCTTAGTTCACATTTAATTTTACATGTAATGTGATCATCTTGGACATTATCAGATATATATTTTAGGGTTTTGAATTGTTTTAAATTGACTTTATTAAATAATTCCATAATTACACCTAATTATATTATGATTTTAATTTTATATAACTTATAAATGTACATTAAGGTGATATCTAATCACCAAATGTATTGAATTATTTAATATTAAGTTTAGATCTTCCCTGTGGTAAGTCTAATTTTTTTTATAAGATATGTGTTATAGATCTTCCATACTTTCAGATAAGCCTATATACATCATTCTTATTTTGTTATGAATATCTATATTTTTGTTTAATATAAAGATAATCCGAAGGTTATTGATAAGTAATCTAGGGGGAATTGATAACTAATAAGGGGGATTTTGATAACTATCCACTTAACGGATGATAAGTATTAAGAGGGCAAATGATTTTGGAATATTATTATAAATATATTTAAATATTAAATAATCCATAATATTAAATACAATATGAACGTTGAAATCTTTAAATAAAGAAATAATTTATCTTTTTTCATATAATATCATTCTATTTAATTATTAATTATGATAATTTCAAAAAAATATTGTAAGTTATTTATATATAAAATCTTAGTTTGGTATTAAATTATTAATTATTTTATTTATTTTAATCCATAAGAAATCTTAAGTGAGGTATTTAATTATGAGAATAGATTTAAATTCTGAAGATATTGTTATAATAGATAAATATAATTTAATTAAAAATACTACAAAAATAAAGAATAAAGAAGGCATAGTTAAAAAATATATATCTTATAACTGTAGTTTTCCTTATCTGTTTATAGATTTATTGAATCATCCTGATTTAGTATATTTTTATAAATACTATGGTAAAACTTATGTGACGAATGTGGAACCTTCTACTGATTATTTATCGAAGAAAGTTTCTTTGCATTGTCGGAAAAATTCTCATCAGAAATCTTCTAAGGAAAATGAAAATAAAGAATGGGCGAAACTAGTTACTGTTCCCAAGACTATTATGGGTGATGTTGGAAATTATAATGAATTAAATTATATTTTGCATTGTAATCAGTATGATTATATAAACGGTAATAAAGGTTTATTGGAAGTATTTTTATCTTAACCTTTTTATTTTATCTAAAAAAAAGAAAAAAAAGAAAAT
>AUXO013659335.1_pt1 | contig 33027 bp, 29 predicted proteins | sample 768731 | NCBI WGS metagenome assembly AUXO01 (sample SAMN02715735, study PRJNA202380) | gut metagenome | biome: sheep rumen | host: Ovis aries | place: New Zealand: Palmerston North
CCACCTTCATAAAGAACGGGATTTACCGAAGCATCAAAGGTCATATCCGTAACAAATACCCTCTTTCCATAGAGGGATCCCCCTGCGCCCTTCCCGGCAGGCGTGCTAAGACCCGTAGATGATCCATAAATCTTCTCTGCCGCCAGTTTTACAGCAAGATGGATTGCCGCCGTACCATTGCACAGAGCTACTGCCTTGTGACTCCGTCCGTTGACAGACATATATTCCGACACCGTCCGTTCTACGCCATTGACATTTGCTCCCTCTGTCGTTAGATAGTTTTCCGAGTAGCACAGTTTTATGTACTTCTCCTCATCCTTCTCATGCGGCGTAGCCAACGCCAAAAAAGCCCTTTTCTCCAAAGGCTTAATTCCCTCAAATCGACTATCACTCAAAAAATCATGCATTTTTATACCTCTTCACAATCCTAAAATACGCCTATCATCTCACATCCACCATTCCAAACCCCTTAAGTTCCCGGTGGAATGCGCTTCGTCTCGCATATTCTTTCTTGTAATGTACCATCAATCTGTTCCTTGCACCATTCTCGCCCAGCGACTCTTTCACCTCACCAAGTGCGGCGATGAATCCGGCGCACTCTCCATAATAATTCCTGCGGTTTGCTTCCATGATACCGGCAGTTCTCTTTTGGATCCACTTGTCAATCTTCTTCAGCCATTTATCTGTCAGTTCTTCAGAGAAATCCACCGTATCCTTCCAGTTTTCAAATAACTCTATGAACTTCTCTTCATCAGTCTTATTCCACTTTTCATCAGTTCCTTGATAAAACTTCTCGCAGCTGAAAGAACAAGCATTCTTTGCCCATCCGAGCATTCTGCGAAGTCCCGACTGCAAATCCGAAAGCGCCCCCTTATACATGAGCAACAGCATAAGCAGTATTCCTTCTTTCATAAAGGTGGATGACCATCCCAACGGCTGCTTTATGGACATACCCACCTTTTCCATAGCCTCAAAATCACATTCAAAGAACATCATGGTGCAATAACTTTGCTCATCAATCGCATTATGCTTTGCTTCAAACGAAGCATAATATCTATCCTTAGCCCGGGTTTTCTTTAATGCGTCATATTGCTCATGAATGATGGACAAAACCTCCTCCCGATATTGATCAGCATCCCATGGGAGAAACTTAATCCTCATATAGTTGACAACAGAAGTATCCGATCTCAAGGCTTCGACCCAGCACCGCTCTCTTACGTCAAATCTGCATAATCTGTCGGCATACTCTGCCGCCCTAAGGGCAACCTTATTTCTTATTATCAGCTCCGACGGTATCGCATCCATTGCTTCCAATCCGATGGCAAGCATTTTTTCATCCTCGCCGGCATCGGTCTTTATCTCCAAAAGCTGCAGATATAGTTCCGGGTGCCTATCAACATACTTTCTCGCATTCTCTAACAGTGCAAAATCATCCTCCACCATGGACTGTGCCTCAGAGATCAGGCGTTTGGCACAACTGCCCTGCTGTTTTCCCAGATGGTCAATCCATAGTGGAAGAAATTCGTCAAACTCCGGCAGATCATGATCCCCCATCTGGAGCACATCCTCCAGACATACATTGCTATATCCGAAACGATCAAAGAGAAAATAGATTTCCTCAGCCCGTGCTTGAAGTTCATTCCCCATGTAGGTCAGGTACAGACATTCCTTCAGACAATCCTCTATACTGCCGGAGAGCAGATCATGCTCATAGAGTTCGTTCAAATCCAGTGCTGACCCATCGTAATCGCTGTAATCCCCTTCAGCTTGAACTTCAGTATAACAAAGTGACTCGGCTAATCGGCATCCCTCATCGATCATATTCCTGTCAATGCATATATGAACCAGTTCTATCGCCCTGCGAATTGTCACCAGCAACTTTTGGGGATCATAAAACAGTATTTCATCTACATCGCTGTTATACCAGTCATCCCATTCCTCATTATATTCACTGTCCAAGCATTTCTCTCCATCATTGATCTCTTCCAATTCAGTGATGACAGACTCAATTTCTGCGACAATCTCCTCCTGCCCATCATCCTTAGGTACAGTCAGCCCCTCATCATCTGCCTTACCCGCACATCCGGCCATCAACGCAAGATAATCATCCCGTCTTACTTCCGGCAATACTCGCCCCACCTCATGGATAAAAGCCGCCAGCTCATCATGCTCCATGAGATCTGTCAGCTCATCAACTTTTTTTAGAAATTGCGGTAACTTGATCATCCAACTCAAACCTCTCCATCGCCATTACTGCAACAGTTTATTCACATCTGCAAACACCTTCTCGAATCGACCCAATGTATCCTCAGAAAAGGAAATGTTTGAAGTATCCTCCATCATATACTTTGCCGGAATATAATGGTTAAAATTCTTATCCCCATTTAAATGTTTCAATTGTGCCATTATCGGCTTATCATTATCTACATTATCTTCCTGAACAGATGTGTTAAAGGCACCGTTATACAAGGACAGATACTCCCCTTTTTCAAACAGATCCTCTACCCCTGTTTTTCAACGTAATTCATATCTATGATCTTAAACCGCGATTCCTCTAAAACTTATGAGACCCAATTTCTGTATCATTCGTTTATAGCCTCATATACAAGTGAATAAATATCTCCAGGATTGACAGCTTCTTTCGATTTATTCTCGTCGCTAAAGAAACCATCATAAGTATGTAATTCATCAAACTGATGATCCAGCTCCAGAGCAACATATGTAGGTATCGCGCCATCCCTTAATAATTCATGTGTTTCCAATTATCTATTGCCGGATCCGTACTGCTACTTCTCTCTGCACCTAGTTTAGCTTTCTTGCAGAACATATTATCAAACATACCCATGAATTCATATAGCTCATCTTCTGTCTTAATCTCTCGTTCTTCTATCTTTTTTGCGTTTTTACAATAGCTTTTTTTCCTGCGTTTGTTAAATCACCAGAGCAAACGATAATAATGCCTAATGTTCCCACTACATGCTTTTGAAGTGCAGAAACAATGGCATGTACATTTTCATCTGTATACGCATTTTCATTTGAAAAATGCATGTCACTTATATGTAAAATAGATATCTTCATTTCAAATATCCTCGCTAAGTAATTTGTTAAGATTATAAACTATATTGACGTTTCGTCAATATTATGCTTGCCGCTCCGACAATTACTCCTAAAAATAAGCATTTCAATCCAAACAAATAGTAACCTTACTTCGGTATCCAAGGCTTATACTCCTTTCCTTCAAGTATATCTGCAATTCTCTCACAAGCATGGCCATCACCATAAGGGTTGCATGCTTTACTCATTTTCTCATACTCCGCCTTATCCTCAAGAAGCAGTTTAAAGGTTTTATAAATCATTTCTTCGTCTGTTCCAACAAGCTTCAGAGTGCCCGCCTCTACTCCCTCCGGTCTTTCTGTTGTATCTCTCATAACAAGTACTGGAACCCCATATGAAGGGCACTCTTCCTGAATCCCCCCGGAATCCGTTAAACAAAGATATGATCTAGCCTCAAAATTATGGCAGTCAAAAACTTCAATAGGCTCAATAATATGAATTCTTTCACATCCGCCCAATTCTTGCTCTGCAGCTTCACGCACGACTGGATTCATATGTATCGGATAAATCGCCTTACAGTCTGGATGCTCATCTAATACTCGTCTGATAGCTCGAAACATATGATGCATAGGTTTACCCAAATTTTCACGACGATGAGCTGTAATAAATATAAGTTTATCTTTACCAACCCATTCAAGTTCTGGGTGTGTATAATCATCTTTTACAGTATGCTGCATGGCATCTATGACAGTATTACCTGTTACATAGATCGTTTCCGCTTTCTTCCCCTCCTTTAATAAGTTACTTTGTGAAAGTGGTGTTGGTGAAAAATTATACTGGCTAATTATTCCAACAGCCTCACGGTTAAATTCTTCTGGATACGGAGAATAAATATTATACGTTCGTAATCCAGCTTCCACATGACCGACCGGAATCTGTAAATAAAAACACGCTAATGCTACCACAAAAGTCGTTGATGTATCTCCGTGAACCAACACAATATCTGGGTTTACTTTTTCCAGAATAGATTTGATACCATTCAGAACACTTGTTGTTATATCAAAAAGAGTTTGACGATCCTTCATAATATTTAGATCATAATCAGGCACTATGCCAAAAGTTTCTAACACCTGATCTAGCATCTGACGGTGTTGCGCTGTTACGCAAACTACAACTTCTAATCCTTTTCTTTTTTTTAGCTCGATAACTAGCGGGCAAATCTTTATTGCCTCCGGTCTAGTACCAAACACACACAAGATTCTTTTCATATTTTTTTATTATCTCTCTAGGATTTTATCAATGTACTTATACTGTGAATCTAATTACATCAATCTCCCAGTATAAGAAATAACCTCTTCCATTTTTGCTGAAATAATTGCATTATCAGGTAAAAGGCAAGGTATTCCCATTAATATTGGATATGCAAGTAACGATTCTCTAGAAAACAAACAATGATCGTATTCTTTTAATTCCTTTTTTGTTACTGGACATGCTAATGTAGGAATAATCCCCTGCGACTTCTTTTCCTTCTCTATAATTAAAACTGATGCCGGATTCAACGGATTTTCATCTATAACAATCGGCTCATCTAATAGAATTCTATAATTAAGTTTTTGCGCCTTCCCTCGAAGATCTCTTATATAGCCATTAGTAATCATCCTTCTTTTTCCGTCATCATTTGCCAAGTCAAAGTCAGGTTCTATCAAAATCAAGTACTGACGAGTCACCCTATATAATTCTTTCAGCAGTTCCTCCTCGTTACCTCCGTTTGGCTCTAATGCGTGAACGGTATATACTATATCCACACTATCATTCTCAAATGGCATACTATATATATTTCCCACAAAAAAATTAATGAAATCTTCTCTTATACCCTGTTTTTTTTCAAATAATTTTGCATAAGCACATCTTGACCATGAAATATCAAGCCCCCCCATCCACCTTATATTGATATTACTCTTTTCAAATGCATTCGATAACGGAACAATCTTTGTGCCTTCTCCAACTCCAGCCTCAAGAATTGACGCAACATCGGTATCTAAATATAGAATATAGTTCATAATCTTCTTAACATATTCTTCTACCCATTCCTCACACTCATAATAGTGCTTTGTATAACTTCCTGCTTGTAAATCATATGATATTTGAATATTTTCATAGGAATTATTCTGTCCATTTTTCAAATTCTGAATAATATTTTCACCTTTATCATATGATTTTTTTATTTCATCCAAGTATTCTAACTTACTCACATTTGCCTCCTTTGTATTAACTCTATCAAACCAATATTTATAGAATACAAAAAACACACAGTTCCCTCTAATGGCACAGACTCAGCAGGTGCTCCCAACATAGTGAACCCTATCGCCTGTAGTTCCGTTATGGCATCATCCATTTCAGTTACCTCATAGCATATATGATAAGGAGTATTGCCCACTTTATCAAGATAAACGTCTACGGGAGATTTAACACCATCAAGAGGTGCCAAAAGTTCTACTCGTACCCCCCCCATTTTTCCAACGGAGACATTGACTCGCCGATAATCATCACGCTTTTCGCCTCCAAAAACATACCCCAGAGCGATGAATTGCTCCTTGGCCTGAGCGATATCCTTCACAGCATAACCAACATGATCAATACATACTATTGATTTAACCTGCTCCATAGATAATTAATCCTTTCAGCTTCAAATCAGAGGTCCTCCAAGAGTATTCCAGCGTACCATCCTCTCCATAATGAACATACCATCCCATGGTGACTCAAAATTAAGCATCTTTCCACATAGCGGGAATCGTACCGCTCCCCTTTTAGCTGCTTCTGATGCAAACTTTGATGCTTTTTCGCCAGAAGCAGCAAGACCTATAGTCTGTATGTCATTGGTAACAAATGATAGTACATCATCTATGCTATCAACGGCATGTACGAAAACCACGCGTGAATAAACCGGACTGTTCAATTCAAGATCTTCATCGAAAAGAACCGTCCATACAGAATCATCATCGCCATATACCTTCCCCTTAAAATCGTAAATCCCACGAGCTGAATGTACTGCAGCGAACTCTTCCGGTGACATCATTCCTTTAGGAATCTGCTTAACGACTTTTGACATACCTTCACCGAGAAGTTCGGCAAAAACATCGGGTGTAATACTGCCTCCTTTTTCTATAAAGACATTATGCGCCGAGGCACATCCCGTCTGGTCAAAAACGCTTGCATCAACTGCAATCTTTCTTGCAAGCTTCTTTGCCTTTCTTTCATCTGATATATCTTCTCGGGATACAACTGACATGGATAGCTTCGGTCCCATAATAATATCTTCACAATCATATTTTGAAGGGAATGCCGCTACTGTTGATACAGCTTCACTTCCTCCCCACGCAATACGTACATCAGCCAATTCTGACATTTTTTGACCTGCTTTTTTATCACAATGATTGAAAAATACGAGCGCAATCGTCTCCAGCAGATCATCTCCCGAAATGGAATATCCTCCACGGGTTATAAATGTTTCACCGGAAAACGCTTCAAGTAGTGACTGAAAAGCTCCATTATCTCTGCTTGAAACACGGAGTATATTTACATTTTTTGAAAGGATGCTCTGAATCAGCACAAACATTCCGAGGACTTGAACATTTCCTGCCAACCAATGACAAACAAGACCTCTTGATGTGGATCTCATCATATGGATACCATTGTCATCTATAGGTTGAAATGCATCGGCGTACTTGCGATTACCTCGCAGACCATCGTTAGCTATCTGTGTCAAATTTTCCGGTGTACACCATGACATCAGAAACTGTAGTCCCTGATCCTGATTTCCTATAAGTCCATCTGTCCTATCCCATTTTTTCGATACAGTACTTATCAGCCCTATCAAAGCATCAACAGGTTGCTCCCTAATCCACTCCAGCTTTTCCTTAAGTTTTTCAGCCAAATCTTGTAAAGATTCAACGGAGCCCTTATTACCTTCAGATGAATTTCCACAATAGAACATTCTAAAATCGGTAGCTTTGCTTGCTTCTTGAGATGATGCGTTATTGTCCGCAAACTTAAGCTTACTGGAAAGAATATCACCGCATCCACGGATCTCAGCTTTTTTCAAGCGACCAACCACTTTGAATCTTGTCCCGGCACGTCCATATCCACACTTACCAGTAACAGTCATGCCGATATCATCAGTTAATACTGCATTTCCAGGATATGAATGCGGTATAGGCGTAACAAATTCTAAGAGCCCTTCTTTACCCTCCGGGAGAACCTCTTTAGTAATTACATCACGCACTATCACCTCTGAATATAATGGAGTGTGCTTACAACCACAGGGACAGTCTGGATAATTAAGTCCCATTTGCTCAGTGAAGCCATAAATATCAATTATATCTGTTTTATCAATTCCAAATAACTCGGCTGCAAGTATATTGAATTCTTCCTTACTGATCTTTTCACTTTCTAATTTTTTCCAACCACCGATATGTATAACCTTTGATCCTTTTGGCAAGGAAAATCGCATCCCCTTATCCATCAATGGTCTAATCACCTCGGAATAAAGTATATACGTGAAGCCAAATACTACCGCTTCCTGGCCTTTGATTCGTTCTATGTATTCTGAAATACCGTCTGTATCAAAATAATACGTATTATTGTCGTCAACTTTTAGAAAATATGCAGCATCAGACGCAAAATTCAGGTACCCGCTAACAGCGGCATACCTTGCTCCAAGTATTTCTCGAAATCCAGACATCGGATCTACGTCCATAATCAAAAAAGGTTTCCTTTCATTGCCTATGTAATCTCCGACAACCTTTATCATTGATCTAGCCTGACGTTTGGATGTGATTCCATCCACCGGAACACTACTCGGTATTCCTGATGTGGCAGAAGACTGCAGTGTAAGCTTAATATCACTTTTCGGTACGCTATTAAGCTTACTGCCCAATTCCTTAAAAACACTTACCTGCACAGGTGGTATCTCACTGATGTCACCTAAAAACGTGTTAGGATCGAACCCTTTATTATTGCAAAACCTATGATACAGATCATTATTTGAATAATGAAATCGTATCTCTTCCATCAACGCTTCATAAAAAACGCCGCCATTTTGCTTCTCTTTATTGTCGTAATCAAAAGGTGTATTCTTAACCAGACTATCTGAAAGATATCCCATATTACATACTCCCGATCAGTTGTTTAATATATGCTCCTGTGATCTCAACAGGATTACCCTTTCCACCTCGGTCATTCATAACATTTTCACAGAACGAAGGTTCCTCTCCTACCTTTGATAGATACTCCTTTAATGCATCCCTTCTGTCTGATATGCCGGAATGAAAAACAACCATATTTATAAAATCCAGCATATCATCTATGCTATTAAAGCCTGACCGCTTGGAAATAACTCCATACTTATCACTGCACTCCGCATTCGACATATTCATTCTTACAGCAGCCGGAAGCAGCAGGGAAACCGCCTCTCCATGAGAATATCCTTCTCCCGTTAACTGATGCGCAATAGCATGTGCAGCTCCAACTATACAATGATTCTGAACTATACCACCTATGTACCCTGCGTACTGCAATCTGCTATAATCTAAAATTCTATCCGAAATCAAATTACCAAGCTCATCATGCAATAAAGATAATCCCTCTTCTGCCAAAACATCTACAAATAGATTATCAATATTAGAAACATAGCCCTCCAGAATATGTGCTAAAGCATCAAGTGCAGATGCGCACAGCAATCTAATGGGCGTACCGGATATATACCTGGGATCATAAACAACGACATCTGGCTGAAGTTCATGCATGACAACCATGTCTTTACTTTTATTATTTACATCATAATAAACAGCTGCAGATGATACCTCTGCCCCACTTCCCACGGTTGTAGGAACAGCGATAAACCGACTTTTCAACATACTGCCATTAACTCTCGACGACTTAGGATCAAAATTTGGAAATTCATATAAAAGACGGCACAATTTGCTGCCATCAATTACCGAACCGCCACCAACTGCAATTATGACATCCGGCTGAAATTTCTCGATCTCTGCTAAAGTACCACACAGCCCATCAAAATCCGGCTCGCCTCCCCAACTTCTACAGAAAAAACCCACTTCTCTCTTCGAGAATGTGGAGACAAATAAATCTTTATCTTCAAAAGAAGTTCCATGTATTACCGCAAATCTTGAAGCCGGATAATTATATAGTCCTCTTATACACTCCTTGCCGGATAATACCACAGGAGTCCTAAGCGTATATTCATTATAAAATCCTTGTGGTTGCCACATATCACACCTCTACATTATTTCAAAGACAATCTTTGAACCTTTCCTGAAGATGTCTTTGGGATATCTTTTATTACACTGTAAATTGCCGGATGCTTATATCCTTCTAACTGATTTCCAATTATGGAATCTATGTTTTCATATGAAATCAATTCCGGCTTATCAGTAACTACAAAAGCCTTTACCACCTCGCCAAGAATCCCATCCTGATCAGGCGTCCCGATACATACGCAGTCATCAATATAATCGATTCCTTTAAGTACTTCTTCTACCTCAATAGGACTAACTTTTTTCCCTCCTACATTGATAAGCTCTTTCTTTCGGCTCTTAAGCGTAATATAACCGTCTGAATCTTTAATCCCCCAATCTCCTGTACGAAATGAATCTCCCCAAAACGACTCATCTTTAGGCAAATCCAGATACCCGATTGTAACAGCATCTCCGCTGACACAGATTTCTCCTTCTTCACCATCACTCAGGCTATTCCCGGATTCATCACAAATGGTTATGTTCATATTTGGTGACTGTTTTCCGACTGTATATAGATGGTCCTTCGCTTCATGGAATTCCATAAATGCACTTCTGGATGCTTCAGTAAGACCATAATGCATACATATTCTTGTAGTCGGTAGTGTTTCTATCAGATACTGTTTCTCATCCAACGGCATAGGAGCTGACCCTATTTCAATATAACTTAACTGATCCTTATACTTTGCTATCTCCTCACCGCTAAGTTTCTTTAACAACGCCCAACTTGCGGGAACCATTCCGAATCCATTAACTTCATATTCTTTCATAAAGCGAAAGAAACGTTTTACATTGGCAAAGCTTCCCAGAAGAACCAAGGTCTGACCTTTTGATAATGCACACCGCATTCTTCCCAAACCAAAAGAATGTGATATGGGAAGTGCAAGCATCTCTACATCATCCCGTTTATTTCGAATAAATGTATTTATATTTCTTGCAGCAGCCATTATATTTCTATGCGAAAGCTGTACGCCTTTAGGCTCACCTGTGGTTCCCGTAGTGAAAATTATATCTGCCAATGAATCCAACGATGGAAATGACAGCTTATCATACGTCGGCTTATAATCATCTATATTAAATTCCTTCAGTTCTGCGATTTGTACTCCGGCATCCGAGTCTTTAAAACCAACCACCAACTTTGGACTAACCTTGCTTTTGATCAATTCATATCTTTTGGGATTAGAGTCTGGTGCTATAGGTAATGTCACTGCTTCTAAAAGATGGCACGCAAAATAAACAGCTACAAATTCCATTTGTTTATCTGCTGCAAGAATAACTCTGTCACCTTTACTTATCCTGTATTTCTCAGATAGAACTTCACGAGCAATAAGCGTATCGTTTATTAATTCGCCATACGACTTACTACTCCTGCCATTTATCAATGCAATCTTTTCCGGATATTCTTGTCCAAATGCAAAAACCTGTTCAACTATTGATGTCACTTGCCGACTCTAGCCTCCGTTGCATTAACAATATCACTAACATCCTCCAAGTCCATCATAACATCCGGAGTAAACCTAAAATCGAATTCCTTCTCTATCGCAGATATTATCTGAATATGATGAAGAGAATCCCATTCAGCAAGATCTCCTATAGCTGTATCATCTTCAATTTCTGCAATATCTACCTTTAATACTGATGCGATTATTTCCTTTACTTTGCTTTCAATTTCCATATCAACTTCCTCCTTTACTCAACTGGAATGCTTCCAACTTCATATGGAACTGTTTGTTTTGTGTCATAATGAAAATCATAATCCTTAAAACTAAGATTATTTGCACCGTCATTATTTATTATATCTTCTTTAACAACCTCATAACATTTTGCTATATCTACAACAGTCAATTTATTCTCATTCCACACAGTCTCTACGGCAGCCTCATGTTCAATCAAATACTGGTGAGTAGTCTTTGTATGCTCGTAAACATCTAAATCCCGCACATACATGGAGTATGTCCTTATTTCCGTATCACCATTTTCGTCTGTATACTTTCCATAAAAGTATTTGTAGTGCCTATATGGCACCTTAACCCATTGCTCTATACAATGAATAAAAGTAAGCCCCTTATACGATTCAACATTGAACTCTAACTGCTTTCCTCCATTTTTCAATAAATAGTAAAATGGTGAAGCAACTCCCCATGCATCCTGATTGCTCATATTACAAAATAAGTCCTTTTCCTTTCCCCAAACCATAAATGAATAAATCGGATGCTGTGTACGTCTGAAGTCCTTACGATTATTCAATATCCAATTTGAATAGGTTCCTACTTCTCCTTGAGTTTTATAATAATCGAAACCCTTTCCTCTGCAAAAATCCCATGAAAAAACTGGAAATAATATCGTTCCTTCATAACCAACTGTTTCCTGAATAGTATTAGTCAATATGTCTAACGCATTTTCTATTTGACTCGCTCCGAACGCACTTGTGACAGTATAAATAAAATACCTAATATCTGAAGCCACATATACTGTGTCCCCACTCTTAATTCCTATTTCTCCGAGTTTTTCTTTCAATCCATCACATAGATTTTTAATTTTCATTTTGTTCATCCGTTTCCCTTACTTAAGCCAATAAATCGTTCTTCTTCAATTTTGAGATTATAGGAACAAGTTTATACGGAGGTACTCCTATAATTCTACTGATGTCAAAAAGATCATTCTTTCCATCCGCATATGTAATCAAATCCATCATTGCTTTAATCTCGTCATAACTCCCCTTCTGACTGATGGTAGGATACAATCCACGCTTTCCAAGCTGGGGCTCACCAAGGACAGTAATCTTATATTTTCCATTCGCCTCCATACAATCTATCCATTGAACCATCGTTTCATATGCGCCCTGAAGCCCCGCAGGAGATATCAAACCCATATTATCAGCAGATGTATGATACTCTGGATATTCTCCATACTTAGAGCGACAAAATCCCACAACGGGAAGTTCTACACCTGGAGCATTATACTGCCGCTCATCCGATCCACGCTTCAAGAATGAATACTCTGAATATCTCTGCTTTCCTTTAATAATGCTCAACAAAGACGTATCGGCTATTGTATCTGCATACCTTGAATGCACTATAGAATAATCTCTGTCATCACCAACACATGACAATACAACACCTGCAACAAGTTTATCTTTCAAATGATCCATATTTCTACTTAAATACGTTATAGATCCTATTGTCTCGGGATTAAGCACAAAACGATATGTATATTTGCGCTTTTTCAAGGAATTCACATACTTTGCAAGTGCCGAAAGTACCACCGGACCCGAACACTCATTATTAGCCATCGACGGATGGCAGATATAACTCGTCAGCATAAGTTCTTCATCAGTTTCTCCCGGTATAATAACTTCCGCATACGTAAGACTTCCATCAAAAAGCTCACTGTCTATGAAAATATGATACTCACCTTCCTGAAGCGAGTCTAACTGCTTCTGACTCATGCAAAAACCATATCGTTCCTTGTAGTAGGAAGTTACATAAGGAATTACATCCGGCTGATCTGGCTGTGTGTGTACACAATCCCTAAGTTCATCTAACGTTATCCTTTTATCAACAGGTGTAGAGTAACCCATAACATGAAGATTGTTCTCTTTCATATCAATAATCTTATTACCGTGACAATCTTCTATATATGCCGCTTTTATTCTCCACTCTTTAGGCACTGTCCAATCAAACACTTGCGTTCCTGACGAAACCTCATAAATACGCAGACACATTCCATCTTCCTTAATATAATTGTCAATAACATTTAAGGTTCTTCTAACTCCATCACCTGAAATGCTACGACATATTGGAAAAATCCTATTAGCCATATCGTACAATTCGTGCCCTATCTGAATCATAGATCCCCCCCCTCATATCATATCCCAATACAATATAGAATCTTCTTTAGCATCCTCTAATAACTTTTTCCCTATAATTATATCTGAAAACTTTGGTTCGATACCTGTCCCAGGTCTCTTAGCCATGATATCATTTTCTTTAATTATTTCTCCAGCTTTCATATCTCTAGTCAAGACCAATGATCGCCTAGCTTCTCGCCTTGGTATCCTCTCACAATCCAAAACGGTTTTTTCTCCTGTCCCTAGCACTGTATCAATCCATCTAAAATTTGCAATTGCTTTCTTGAAATCCTCTGGATTGGCGGCATGATAATGATCATTTCCTACTAATGTCTTATCAAGGGTAAAATGCTTCTCAATAACCTCTGCCCCAAGCAAATAAGCTGTTGCCAAAGTCATCATTGTTTCATCTGGAGCAACATGATCACTAAATCCAACCTTACAGTAAGGAAAATCCTTTTTTAAAGTCTCAATAACCCTAAGATTAGCGTCTTTGGGATTTGTGGGATAAGAAAGCACACAATGAAGTAATGTGATATCTTCACACCCCACATCTTTCAATGTCCTAACACCCTCATCACATTCTGATAAATATGCTGCGCCAACGGAGATTACAACAGGCTTCCCCTTTTTACCTATATATTTAACAAAGGGAAGGTTTGTGAGATCTGATGACGAGATCTTATAAAAGTCTACCATATCTTCAAGATAATCTGCCGACGCATAATCAAACGGTGTAGACGTAAAATCCATTCCTTTAGTATGTGAATACTCAGCTAATTCTCTATACTCACCCTCACCAAAATGATCAAATTTTAAAAACAACTCATACTGCGTTTTTGTCGGTTCCTTCGTTATATCCCAATATGCTGGAGAGTTCTTAGATACAATAGTTTTTGCCTTATACGACTGAAACTTGGCGCAATCAATTCCGGCATCTGCAGCCTTGTCAATATAAAGTTTTGCAGCTTCCAAAGGTGTAACGTTCATTTCTTTTGCGGTGTCATAAAAATTAACCCCTATTTCAGCTATAATATATGGTTTTGATTTTCTCATCTCATCCCCTCTCTATAAACTATTTATAAGCGACATAACCTGTTTCCTACCATTTCTTAGATCATGAGACAATAGCATGTTATGAAATCTATTTCTATCTTCTTTTGTTAACTTAATATACATTTTTATATTAGCTTCAAGAATATCAACACTTGGATTAAAGCCTATATATGTAAATCCATTTTCATTACATGCAAAATTATGATTCATTTCTCGTTGGTTTTCTGAGATAACTATTGTTGGTATTCCCAGCATTGCAAGTTCACATACGGTTCGTCCTCTTGATGATATAGCAACATCACATTTCGTCATCATTTCAGGCATGTTTTTCACATCATATAAAACCTCTATATTGTCAAACCTATTATATTTCATCAACTCCTCAACATTATGTTTTACCCTTCCTAATGCAACAAAAAAACTAATATCTTTATATTCTGGCTTACTAATAATTCTCAAGACAGCATCTGTATAGTCCATAGGATCCGCACCTCCAAAGCAAATAAAAACGTTATGAACCTCCTCTCTTATATTAATTGGAGAATAATACATAAAAAGCTTGCTAGGTATATAGTATTTCTCTCCCACATAGACATGTGGAAACGTTTTTTCAGAAAGTAGTGCATTAATAACTAAATCTGCTTTTAATCCCCCTTCTCCTTCATCTTCAAAATTTACAATGTGTGCTTTGGGTAGAACGGTCCGAAGTCCTATCATATAATCTATACTCGTATCAAGAATATCGTTTATAAATAGTGTGTATTGCTCTTTTTTACAAACATCATATAGTTCTGATATGCCATTTACAGGCTTTATACTATGTGTAGTTTTACCAAATACGTTGATATTTGTTTGGTTGTTGTCAAAGAAAATATCTGGTTTCACATAAAATTCATCAGCAATCTCTAGTGCTCTATAAATATGACCCATTCCCCTTGAATTGTTCCCATTAACATATATAGCTATCTTTTCTCGTCTTAAGATTGAAGATGCACTTAACAAATCCTCAAAAGTATCTATATCATGAGCCTCATCTTCATCCAACTCCCAGACTTCAATTCTTTCGCCGATTCTAGTCTCTCGAGTCACAACTTCTGATCTTGATATAACAAATGCTCCTGTTTCAAGATACTGATTCGGCAAGTATTGTCTATTGACTCTCTTTTCATATGCTGGAACTATTCTTCCATTTTCTTTTTTCCACGACAAGTGCGGTCTGTTGATAACAGATATTAATGTGTCAATGTTGTTTTTTTCTGTAAATCTAATAGCACAGTCCAAAGTCTCCTTTTTGAGCGTTGGCGATGTTGGCTGCATAGTTATAATGTAATCCCATTTTTTATTCGAGGGAATTGCATCAAATATAACTTCATCTAAAGTAATATCATCACCACAAAGCTCCTCGTTTCGCATTTTGACACTAACACCAAGCTGTTCCGCAATTATTCTAACATCCTCTGAATCAGTAGTAATAATAACATCCGTTATTTCTTCTGATTCTATTGCATTTTTTATTGCGTAGTAGATTAAAGGATTTCCATTAACGATTCGAATATTCTTGTTTGGTATTCCTTTTGATCCAGCTCGTGCCGGAATCACAGCTAAAATATGCTTTTTACTATTTTTCATTCTTCCATAACCCTTTTTTATACAATTATTTACTATAGATTTCTTTTTTATGGTTAAATAATAAAGTCTCTACCTTTCAATTAAAATCTTGCCATCTTCAACTTTATATATATGATCACATGATTCAATGGTAGAAAGTCGATGAGCAATAATAATCATTGTTTTTTTTCCGTGAAGATGATTAATGGATTCCATAATATCTCTTTCCGTTTCGTTATCAAGTGCCGATGTGGCCTCATCAAAGATAAGCACGGACGGATTCAAATACAATGCTCTGGCAATTCCAATACGTTGTCGTTGACCACCAGATAACCGTACTCCTCGTTCTCCAATCTGTGTTTGAAGCTTATCTGGCAAAGATTGTACAAATTTGTCCATAGATGCATCACGAAGCGCCTGCCATATCATCTCATCTGAAATCTCATCCTCAGGAATGCCAAAAGCCACATTTGAACGAATCGAATCATCCAACATAAATATCATTTGTGGAATATAGCCTACTTGATTCCTCCATCCGCTCATATCCTCTCGAATGTCAATACCATCAATTATTACTCGCCCCTCTTGCGGTGTAAGAAGGCCTAGAACAATATCTACAACTGTTGTTTTTCCTGCCCCTGTACTTCCAACCAATCCTATTGACTCTCCTGCATGTATTAAAAAAGACGCCTTATCAAGAATCTTTTTTTCTCCCATAGGATAGGTATAACTTATGTTCTCCAACGATATACTGTCTCCAAAGCCACTTATCAAATGATTTAATCTGTCTTTATTACTCGTAGGCGTTTGGGAGAGAGAAGCCTTGTTATTCTCGTTCATATTTTTTAAATTCTCTATCAATTTATCGAGCATGGGTTCGTTGAAAGAAATACCCGTAAGAGAAACAGACATTCGGTTAACAGCGGGCAATAGACGAAGTGCAGCCATAGCCACTGCTGTAAGTGCGGGAATCATAGATTCTAATGTGTCTCCTTTATAAATCATCACACCCACAACAGCAAACATAGAACTCATAGAAACTGCTTCTATTAAGAATCGTGGTAAAGAACCAAAAATATTTTGTTTACGAAGAGAAACAACCCTTTCTGATCCGCAATCGTCATAATTCTTTAAAAAATAAGACTCACGACGCATCACAATAATCTCTTTAATACCCTGAATAGATTGAATAAGCCATTTGTTCATACCTGCATTAGAACGTTGATTTTGTAAGCCTGCTCGTCTTAGTATAGGCTTAAGTACCACATTAATCACTAACACAAGAAGAAGGAGGATCCCAGCCATGCATAAGGTTATAAATGGTGCAATCATAAATACCGTTATGCTTAATATAACTGTGACAATAAACTCTGTAAGAAAAGATAGCAACGTAATAAGTAATTGAAAAACATTTACCGTATCGTTATTAACGATTCTAATTATCTCTCCAGAATCAACACCAAGATAGTATTCATATGGTCTATGCAGGTAATTCTTAAGTAATTGACTCTGAAGAGAAAACATATTCCCATAAACAAATTTATATTGAAAATTGTTTTCAAGAATCAGATATACATTTTTCAAAATATATATAATAGCGAGCAAGAAAGACATTGCCACTAAAAATGTCGTAGAAGAGTTAATATCAAATATAGTACAAATCATTCTGGCATACCACTTGCTCATTATAGCATCTGGATCCCTCACTGCTTCCATAAAAGGCAGAATAAGTGATACTGATAGCATCTCAAGAAACCCACCAACAATCATTAAAATCGTCAACTCAACAATCCTTATCTTTTGATGAGAAGAAAGAATCCTTCGAAATTTGTTTATTACCCTTATTACTTGCATAAATCCACCATCATAGTACCAACATATACTATATTGTTACTATATTAAAAAATGACTGTATTACTAGTATACATTTAACATCTCTTCTATAGTCCTACGTTCAAACACATCTATCCAGGAATGATTTGAACAATTATAAATATTTATCTTATTATAACTTGCATAGTCTTTAATGAATCCATATATTTCAAATGTAGACGATATGATTGAAAGAAAACCGGCCATCTTTGAATTATATATGCTCTGTATTTCTAACACCTGATTCTGATTCTTGTGCTCATCTGTACTGTAAAAATGATGATACTTCCATTTTATATCGTTGTTTTTATCATCTATATATACATCTTCAATCCAAGAGCTATCAGCTCCTATCAAGCAAATGTTTTTGTATTCATAAAAAACACCTATGCAAAGAGCCTGTTGTACCACATTTGAAAAGGGAAAACAAATCATATCTTTTCTTGCCAAGGAATAATAGACTTGTTTTTTGACATTCTTGTAATTCATACCAAGACCACAATAATATACAGTTCGAATATTAATGTTCTCTTTAAGTTTATTCTTTAAGCCTTCATTTTTTTCAGCATAAGAAGACAAGTAAAGGACTAGTGGCCAATTAGTCTTTGAGACCAAATCTTCTATGGTAGCATTCACCTTCTCAATAATCTCTTTCGGATATCTTCTACATAAATCATCAGTTTCATACATAAAAAAAGTGGGGTCAGCCAGAATATAGTAACTCGGTCTAATTATTTCATATGTATCTGTACTAACAAAAGCATTTACACATATAACATTTTCATGAGTAAGTTTTTCACAATGTGCACCCAGTACGTCTTTCAAAGAAGGACCATTCCCAAGAACAAACAACGATTCCCTATCACCTGGTATATAATCGTATAACCTATTACCTCTTTTTCTAGTACAGTTATATATGTAACTACGCAATACTACATAGCTCGTCTTAAAAAGACAAACAACTATTTCACAAATACGTTTTATTATTCTTTTCATTATTCACCCCATGTTTTCAGCATATTCTTTATGGCATTATCCACAATAAAACTCTTCTCATTCTTAACTCCCAGCACATCAATATAGCTAAATGTCTCACGAGATAATCCTTTATTGCTACGCCTTGCATACCTCAGAATACTGCAAAGTCCATCTGTATCTGTTTTTAGCATAAAATTGCCATAATTATCAAACACATAATAAATATCATATCCAACAGCCATTAGATACGAATACAGTTTCATGTAACCATCATATTGCTTATCATCAGAAAAATAATTCTCCCAAAAAAGAAATGGACTAATTCTCTCTAGTTCCACGCCAAGTGACAAAATGCAGTCATAATCATATCCATCTGTATCTGTTTTTATTATTGCAACCTTATCTGCATCTATACCTTTCTCTGAAAAAATTTGTGGTAATGTCTTAACAACAACAGGATTTAGGTGCATAATATCATCTCTATCATCTCTATGTCCTGTGCCGTATTGCGTTATGCTCCCCCATAAATTCCCTGCATCTTGCTTATTACCAATATAGGCTTTTTCTATACTAATTCTTGAACTATACTCTTCTCCAAAGTTATCAATATTCTCCTTTAATAAACGAAAAAAAACATCATTGGGTTCTATGCAACATACCCTTCCGGAGAAATGACTTATAATACTTGCAACCGTATCTCCAACATTGGCTCCAACATCTATTATCCAATCTTTAGTACCCCCCCAGAAGCGGCAAAAACTTCATCAACTAGAAACGGAAGGAATCTGTCATACATAGGAAAAACGTTTTGAAATAACGGAAGATTATGCTCTTTTCCTAAATTGACATAAAACTCGTCTATTTTATAACTATGATTCTGTTTACTTAGGCTCCATTTCTTAAACATCATATCTATCCTATCCGTTAAATTTTTAATCATATTCCTTCTTCTCCTTACTCTCTATATTCCACCTACCTAATTGTATTTCCTCATTTAACTCCTGACATCTTCTGTCAAATACTGTAGGAAAAGTTCTTTTACTGTCTATAAAACCATAAAGATCTTTTTTTACAAATGTCACCTCTATAAATTCCGGTGTACAGAGGTCTCCAATATAATGTACATGATTAAAATTATTACCATGCACATGCACACACTGATGTGTCTTCGAAAGATTTGTCAAGGCATCCAAAACATCCTTCTTATCATATGTTGTCAAATAATGAAGCTCCAGTACAATCTGCTCAAATAATTCAAGTACACTGCTTTCTGTATTTTTAAGAACATCCCATTCAGCGCCTTCAACATCCATCTTTAGTATCATACCTTGTTCATTACCATGTCCATTATCATCAATGAAAGTCTCCAAATGTTTTAACTCTTCTGTTTCTTTTGCCCCCGTTATCCCCTTCTTAAACCACTTAAATCTCTTATGACTATCGGGCAGTGCTTCTATTGTATGATCATATAAATAAACATCATATCCCATATCCGCAAATACCTTATCAAATGACACATCAGGTCCCACTCCGAAGGAATAAAGAATATTTGTAGCAGATAATCCTCCCTTACCTTTTACCATTACATATCCACCATCATTGTCCGTTCCCATACGTATATATTCTGCTTCAGGTTCTGGGATATCACGTACATTCAGTAGTTTGTGTAACTCATAATGATATTTATAATCTTCTGTATCGTATGCTACCCCCCCCCAAATACTGATTTTGCATCCATGAAAAAGTGCTCCTTGAATATGGGTCTTCTGCCATTTTAACAAATAAATCACTATGCCAAAAACTACGTAGTTTTTTCAAGAACTTTTTCATCTTTAATCTCTCCTTATTTCCTCATATAACTTCATATACTCATTCGCCATATTTTGACGTGAAAACCTCATTCTTGCCGATTCCGATATTTTCTCTCTGTCCACATCACATTCCGTCCACTTTATTATGAGTTCTTTTAAGCCCTCAACATCTCCATAATCGATAAATTCAGAATACTCTGGAATAGTGACTGTTTCTGAACCGCCATTTTTAAACCCGACCACAGGCGTCCCGCAGCAAAGAGACTCTGCAACAGTCATGCCAAAAGTCTCCCTTTTACTTACCATTAATAAAATATCAGCAAAAGAATAATAATCTGCCAGTCTGGAACTATCACTAATATATCCCTCATAATATATATTATGTGGAAGTTCTGGCATCTCCTTTGCTATATTTCCTACTACAACGAAATTCACAAGTGGAATTTCCTTTGCAAGATGTATAATCCAATGTCCTCCCTTTAAGTCATTTTTTTTATCAGAGAAAAGGGACGTGACTGTCAAAACAGTTTTGCCCACATATTTTCTCTTGAGCGCATCCACAGTATCGATTCCTTTTTTCCTGAAAATGGAGACATCTATTCCATTTATTATAGTACGCACTGAATAGCCGGAAAGGATAGTCGATGTCTTAATTCGGTTCTCCTGCCACGGAGATACCGCAACTAAGTAAAGACTGTCAAAACCTTTAAATGATTCCATCATTTTCTTCCACTGCCATGCAGTTCTGTTAAACAAAAACGTCTGCGTTTTTTCTTTATAATCTATGCATTCATCACATCCCGTTAAATATCCTTTACAATTTTCGGCATAGCTACAATTCCCAGTATAAAAAAACTCCGCATGGTTCGTGATTATAACTGGATATTTCTCTCTCTTCAAAAAATCAAGAAGAAGATATAAATTGACTGATTTTGAATTTGGACAGTGGATATGAACGATTTCCGGTTTATACTTTTTTATTCTTCTACACAGCCTTTTGGTATAAAACGACCCATTTCCATACCACTTTCCAGTATAAAATGCCATCTTATATTCCACCTTCTGTACCACAGAAGGAGAGATCAAGTAATCATTTTTATTTCTTTGTACCCCAACTTCAAAACAATGCAGAAACTCAAATCCTCCAGTCTCCATTAAATGCTCAGAAATAGATGCAATAATCCCTCCGGTAGAGGTATCTTTACGGTTAGTCCAATTTATAGTTAAAACTCTCATAATAGCAATACTTTCATCACCTTTCGAAGTCACTATCTCTCTGACCTGATAGGATTATTCAAAAAATCATCATATGCTAATCTTATTCCATCTTCCAACTCTGTCTTGTATGTCCATCCAAGGTTCGTAGCTTTAGAAACATCCAAGAGTTTCCTCGGTGTTCCATTTGGTTTTTCTGTATCCCATAAAATCTTTCCAGTATATCCAACTACACTTGCCACTTTCTCCGTAAGTTCCTTTATGGAAAGCTCCTTTCCGGTTCCTGCATTAACTGTCTCATCACCTGAATAATTATTCATTAAGAATACACATAGATTCGCCAAATCATCCACATACATAAACTCTCGAAGCGGACTACCATCGCCCCAGCAGGTAACACTTTCCGCATTAGACTCCTTTGCCTCATGAAAACGCCTAATCAGAGCAGGTAGCACATGGCTGTTCTGAGGGTGGTAATTGTCATTGGGGCCGTAAAGATTTGTTGGCATCACAGAAATAAAATCCGTTCCATACTGCCTGTTTAGATAGGAGCAGTACCTCAGTCCACTGATCTTAGCCAGCGCATAAGCCTCATTGGTCTGTTCCAAAGGCGATGTCAAAAGACAGCTCTCCTTCATTGGCTGTTTTGCCATACGTGGATATATACATGATGATCCCAGAAATTCCAGTTTTTTAACTCCATTTTTCCACGCTGAGTTTATAACATTCATTTCCATCATCATATTCTCATACATAAAATCAGCGGGCATATTGTTGTTAGCAATTATTCCTCCAACCTTCCCTGCAGGGTGAAATACATATTCAGGTTTTTCCTCTTTAAAAAAATCTTCAACGTCATTCTGTCTCGTCAGATCAAGCTCCTTGTGCGTCCTAAAAACAAGGTTATCGTATCCATGTCTTCGAAGTTCTCTTACTATGGCGGATCCAACCATCCCCTTATGTCCAGCAATATATATTTTTGCATCCTTTTCCATAAACCTTCACTCCTTTTTCTAATATATAGATACTGTTACTCCTTCAAACAAAACACAACATACTACAGTATCTTCTTAATTTGATTTTCCCACAAAAATTTTTTCGCAAACTCTCTCTGATTAATCCATTCTTCCTTATTTTGAACATCCGTTCCAATCATTTTTTCTATGCTTTGCCTTATACCATCTACACCATTTTCGCAAAACTCTATATTATCTTTAAACCTCTCCCATCCAGAAAACTTAGTTGATATCACTCTCCTGCCAGTCGCCAGATATTCCATAACTTTCGAAGGAAAATTGTATCTATTATCTATAAAATCCATATTTCTCGGATTAATAAAAACATCTGCTAAAGATAAGTATTCAAGATACTCTTCATATGGAGCGCAGCCCAAATACTTAACTCTTTCGTCTTTCGATGCATAATCCTCAACTATATTTTTTAACTCTCCTTTTCCGCTAATATAGAGTCTAATACTTTCATTCTTACATTTGGAAAAAGCTTTCAATAGTATATCAACACCTGTAATTCTTGAAAACAAGCCCGAATACATAAAGATAGTATTTCCAGATGTGCTCATCTTATAATCCGCAAAAGAATTATAGAATTCTCTGTCTATTCCCCCTTCAACAACAACGTACTCCTGCCCGTTTGTAACTAAATCTTTTGCTTTGTCAGAGAGAGCGACAAATTTATCATATTTCGAAAACTCTCTTTTTTGAAGCCAAGAATACATTTTTCTAATTATTCCCTTTTCTCCATCAGCCGGCATATAGTCCGCAAGAAGCATAATTGATTTCTGTCTATTAACTATACATTTGTGAATTCCAATCCATGGATACAATATATTATAAGAAATCACTATATCTGAATTCCTAATCTCAGACTTTAGTATTTTCCTATAATCTAAGAAACCCTTTACTATAAATGGCGACCTAAAGGCATACTTTATAATGCCTTTTTTGCCTTTGAGTTCCTCGATGATTTCTTTATCAATCCTTATACCTATGAAGGATGCAACCCTTACTGTATGTTCTTTTTCCAATTCCTTAATCAAATTCAGCAAAAAACGATTTGCAGCATTCGATATTTGTGGAATCCGCATCTCATATTCCGCCGGAATAAGCGTGCAACAAATAATAATATTCAACTTCTCACCTCGTCATAGATATAAATCATAATCAAATACATAAATGTGTCCATTTTATGCATCATTATTATTTACATTATCAGTTTTTCTTCAGTTCTTTCTAATTTCTATCGCTTCATGCCTCGATAAGAATTGTTTCAAAAAACCATCATGTGAAGGCACGCTATATCCCTTTGATTTGCACCAAAGTATCGTAAGAAAAGGATCCAGGTCGCAGCAAGCATCTGAATCAGACTGCCAAAAAACTTCATAATTTGGTTTTAATTTACGATATGGAAGTCGAAAACTTTCTTTATCAGAAAAAATAAAAACCAACAGCCAAAACATTCTTCTTATGAATAATACTACTGTTCTATAGGGAACAGAATTAAAAAATGGAATCATAAATTTATATATCTTCCCCCAAATATTGAAATCTGAGTATGGCCTAACCAAATATCCATTTGCAGCCCATGGTCTGCAATGCCATGCAGGTGAAAAGAAAAACACCCCCCCACTTTTCAGAACACGCATAGCCTCATTAAGTGCTTTCTCAGGTTCCTGAATATGCTCCCATACAGCTCTACTCCATATATAGTCATAACTATTATCTTCAAACGGTAAATCGGTGGCTGATGCCGAAAAAAAAGGCTTATGATAATACACCTGAACCGACTCACTATAATCCAACCCTGTATAATCTGTTACGATGTCCTGCAATGCGCCTTTTCCGCTCCCTATCTCCAGACATTTGCTGTTCCTGTGTTCTACATCATATTTTGACAAAAACATCCTTAAATCATCAATCGATTCCGAATAAATGCTACCTGTACCACCTGGGTATTCTCCACTGGCATACTTTTCAGTATAAAAGTCTCTATATCTATTCATGTTTGATTTACTCATAGCTGGTCTCCCCATCCAACAAGGCGATTGTCACCAAACCCACTTATTTCTTGCATAAAAGCAGTAAAATCTCTACATTCTTTTGTTTTATCTGTATACATATTAACTAATGCTCCACCTTCATAATCAGGGTGACACTCTAGCTCTGTAACAGCATTATCACCAATCATATGCTGCTCCACAAGATAATCTCTATATCCTCCGAATTCATCTGTACAGAACAAGCAATTCTTTCTTATAAAACGATTCATAAAGTATTTATAGATATATTTATAAGTATTAAAAAGCCCCCCCATCTTTAATCCTAATGTACGTGATATTCTTATGGATTGAATATCATATTCATCAATTAGTGGTAAGATTGATGAAAAAACAGCCCAATCTGTATGCACGTGGTGGTGTGAATCAATGTGCATATTTGCTTCTATACCAACAAGCTTTTTATACTTTATAATCTGCGCTCTAATCTCTTCCTTAACGCAATGTTTGTCAAACTTTGAAATATGAATTCGGGATCTCGTTTCTCTGTGAAATTGCCCATTAAACATTCCAAATTCATCTGTAAACCTTCTGTTATTCTTCATTTCATTTGTTAGTGGACTACCCTCTGTAAGATTAATATGTAATCCAACCCTATCCATATAATCATGCTGCTTTGCAAGTTCGACAGCATCATAACTACTATCCATGTTTACCATTAAAGTTGCCGAGGATATATACTTTAACCTCATACATTCATCAATTGCGCGATTTACTGATTCTGATAATCCAAAATCGTCTGCATTAATTATCAATCGTCTCATTCTTTTATTAACCCCAGAGTTCTATCAATAGCTTGCTTGGCTATCTCTCTTTTCTCAAAGTTCCTTTTTGCAATATCCAAAGACTTATTACCAGCCTTTGTATACCAGGAATCCGTCTTATCAAGTACTCCACATACTGTGTTTAATGCTTCATCAAATCTATCATACGAAAATACAAATCCATTTTCTCCTTCCACAACCGTTTCAGGATAATTGCCTACATTTTCAGATAGAAGTAACGGCTTCGAACACCACATTGCCTCAATAACAGATAATGGATTTGAATCTGCTACAGACGGCATAACTACAATATCGCATAGATAATAAAGTGATTTGATCTCTTCTTGATTCTTTTCTCCAAGTAAAACAATATTTAAGCCCTCACTTTTGCATGCTTTCACATTTTCTGAAAGTGTTCCGTCTCCAGCAATAACCCACACATATCTACTATTGTCAATTTTCCTTAATACATTACAAAATTCTAGTATACCCTTCTCTTTCTCTAGTCGGGCTGGTGTAAACATAACTCGAGCTCCCTTATTGTTAGCTTTTATATCTTTTATAACCAGTTCAATCTTCGAAATGATATTGCGTTCTAAATAGAAATCATTGTCTACACAATTTGGCACCTGTATAATTCTTGCATTTCTTCTACTATATTTTCTCACAAAACATTTTGCGGCCGTTCCTGGACACCAAAATCCGTCCATTCTTCCATATATCATTTTTCGTATTCTATCTCGAATGAACAGCTTAACACTGTCATAGTTCCTATTCTCACCCAAATGGCTCTCCGACCAAAACAAAGTAACACCACTTGCATTTAGAGAGATTAGCCTTAAAACAGATGGCTGTAAATATGTACCCGACAATATAAGTATATCGGGTTTTTCTTTTATATATGACGATTTAATTCCATTATTAAAATGTAGCATTCCGAAATACTTTAAGGTAATTGTTTTGCTTTTTAGAACTTCAGTATAATCTCTCTTAAATTCATCATACTTCCATTTTCTATTTGGCTCTCCCTTCGAAAAGCAGACTACCTTAAAAGTTATTCCCTTTTCCTTTGCATACTTATTACACTCATCAAAAAAAGTGATCCTGTAAGGATTAAGAATATTTGTATATAATACTATCCTCATAATCAAATAACATCCTTAAATATATCGTCCCAGGTTTTATCCTGTCTTAAATTACTATTATCGGTAGGTGAGATATACACTCGTTTCCCTAATACCCAACTTTCCATTAAATATGCAAGTTCATTTGCATCAAATGCATTAAAATAATTGGCATTCTCATAACCATCAAGAATCTCATGAGAAAAAGGTGTGTCTGATGCAATTACCGGCGCCCCAGTTGTACGCGCCTCTAAAAGCGGCAATCCAAAAGATTCAACAAGCGACGGAAACAGCAAAACTGTTCTCGTATACTTTTTCATAACTTCGTCTCTATCTATAGCACCAAGAAAAACATATTTACTCTCGTTTCGTTTTGGATAATGCCTCCAAAAATCTTCTTCTTTTACCGTCAGAAACACTATAAAATCATCTATCCCTTTCGAAACAAGTACTTCAATTGCGCTTACAATTACTGAATGATTCTTGTATTGACTTATAGGAGCTGGATAAAAAAAACACCTTCTATTACAATCTGCATCTACATAGCTGTTATCTGTTATAACTTTAGGATGAATGATAAACACATCTTTGTCAGTTTTTATATCGCGCCTGCAAATCTCCTTCTTCATCCAATCTGTCTGAACAATTATACTGTCAGCCTTTTTTAAACTATGTCTAACAAACCCTCCATAAACTCCTTGTTGAAGTCTCATTCGAAATGATTTTCCTTGAAAAAATCTATCACAAAAGTATAACCCCTGATGAACATACACTACCTCATATCTCCCCAGACTATTAATATAATTATTCTGAAATGATATTATTATATCTGGATTAATCTTTTTAATTATTCTATTGTAAAAAACAACATCAAAAAAAAGTCTATCTATGACACTCTTTCTGTACCTTTCAAATGTCAAAACGTGAACATTATCTCGGCTGCAAAGGATATCTCCACTTAAAATAAAATAAAACTCGAAGCTATCTTTTGTTAGCGCATAGTCATAAAACTCCTTTATTATTTGGTACGCTCCCCCCATTCTTGCAGGAAGATCAAATACAAGAATTTTTTTCAATTACCGCTCCATCCCCCGAATAAATCCCACGATTGCCTAAAACAGTTAATAGCACAAGAGATATAATAGGCATACAAAAATAAGTTGTTTCTGTCAGACCTGCAAATATAAAAACAAAAACATATAGTCTCCTAACCAACACCTCTGCACCTTTGTATTTCCAAAAATATACTAATAATCCTATATACCAAATAATGCCCAATAGTCCGTAAAAACCCAGAATATAATTCCATTCTGAATCTATAGCATGCGACCCGCCTATAGAACCAAGAATTATCGAAAAACAATTACTATTTTTTAGATAATTGAATAAAACACTTAGCTTAACATACAGTGACCCTCCCACACCATTATTAAACGCTGAAGAAAAATCAAGTGATCTTACATAAGGTATAGAAACGCCAGCAAATACTGCTACCACCAATCCAATAAGTCCAATCAAACCAACAACAAAAAGCTTACGTATTTCCTCTAATCCTAGTTCCTTAATGATAGCATAAACAATGAATATAAGTAGCAAACCCATAGCAGTTCTTGATTGCGTCAGCATAATAAATACAAATGAAGCCAAAATATATATAAGATTTGCCCTCCTCTTGCTTTGCATATAATCATATATAAACAGGGGCACACACACAGCTACTGCAAGTCCACCAACATTTGGATTAATAAATATAGAGCCCAGCCTTCTTTCAGTTGCATACGAAAGCGTAAGATGTACAGGAATCTCTGTCCCATCCACCCAAAACTTCATAATCAAATCCTGTATTAAGTATGGATTAATCCACTGAATAAAACCAATCGCAACTGTCGTCATACCTACAATTACGCACGCCAAATATATTGTCCGATAATTGCATTTTATAGTGGGTATAAGCAATAGTAACGAAACATTCAATATTGTCCGGAGAAGCTCATGGATTAACAAATTCCAATTAGTTGGAGTAAATGCTATTAATCCATATATAAAAGACACCGAATAAGACAGAATTATTAGCACAATAATATGCAACAGCTTTAGATTTATGCGAACTTTAAATCCATTTTGGGCAAAAACAGAAATATAGATACCAGTAATAATTAGAACCCTAATGAAAATACCTATCTTTGTCGTTGGAATTAGTGCTGCTAAACCTATCAAAAGTGCTCTACAGTATATTCGATTATCAATATATTTGTTTTGAATACAATTCATTTATACTATAACCCTTATCAATGTATCTCTTACTTTAATTCAGACAAGGACTCAATTAGTTTTCTATGTTCTCTGATTGCGTCCACAACTTCTTTATTGTCCCTTTCTCCTCTTAAAACATCTCTTATAGCCTTGTATTCATCGCAAAAACCTTTATCCTGTTTCAGTTTAATCTCTTTTTTCTTACTAGAGGAATATTTAGTCAATTTCACAAAATTATTAAGTTCATACACATTTCCATTAGAAAAAACCCGTAGTTCTTCCTTTGGATATTTTCTTGAGCCCATAGAAGTGTATATAACATTTCCTATTGCACCGGATTTAAAACTAATATGAATACAAGCATTATCCTTCATAGGGAATGCAGTATTATATGCAAAATGAATATTCATATCCTCAATCTGACTTCCATCAAGGTATTGTATTGTATCAATAAAATGAATAGCCTCCCCAAGAATCCTGCCGCCACCCTTTGTTTCATCCTGTGTCCAGTGGCTTTCGGAAATAAATCCGGCATTAGCGATATAATCATATACCGCCGGTATGCTGTCCGTTTTAAGCTCTTGTCGTATCTGTTTTATCAGCGGAGCATGCCTTCGATTTAGCCCACAGAAGAGTTCTGCCTCGCTGTTCTTATATGCCTCTTCTATTCTGTCCAGCTCTTCTAATGTAAGACATAGCGGTTTTTCACAATATACATTCTTTCCTGCATTTAACGCTTCGATAATAAATTTAGCATGGCTATTATGCTGAGTAGATATTCCAATCAAATCGATCTCGGGATCATTCAGAAGCTCTTTATAGTCATTTGTTGTATAGTCAAAATGGAACACTTCATTTGCTTGTGCCGTCGCTGCGCCTCCGGTAGTCGCCAATCCTCTAAATCGGTACAGTCCTAAGTCTCTCATGGCAGGAAGCATGGTAACCCGAGCGAAGTTACCGGCACCAATCAGACCAAAACCTATCTTATCTTTTTTAACGACCTGCTTTTTACCATCCGCAAATCTTATGGTATTATGCCATTTATCCTTGTTTTCACTGTATTTTAACAGTACCCCAATATACTTTTCGTTATTAGGATTTGTGGTGATCATCTCGTATGCCTTGGCAGAATCATCGAAATCCACCACGTGGGTTATAAGATCTGTTATGTCCAGCCTGTCTGTGGCCAATAGCCTTAGGAATTCTTCTACGTTCCTTCCTTCTGTAAAGCGCACATACCCTATCGGATAATCAAATCCCGCTTCCTCATAATCCGCATCATATCGTCCAGGACCATAGGAACGGGCAATCTTGAAGGTCAACTCTCGCTCATAGAACGGGCGACGATCCAGATTCAGTTGTGTCACGCCTATCATACAGATGATTCCACGATCCCTGGTTATCTGCTGCGACAGATCTATAGGTGCATTGGAATTCGTCGCTGCCGCAATAATAACCTTATCTACTCCACGACCTTTTGTAAGTGCCTTTGTCAAGTCCACCGCACTGTCATCCGTTGAATTGATAAAAGCCTTCAGTTTGGTATCAGGCAATGTCTTATCAGCCACATCATATCCTATCACATCACATCCATATGCATAAAGAATGCGCGAACAGATATGTCCCAGCAGACCCAACCCTATTACAGCTACTGTTTCACCGGGCATTACCTCCGCCTGATGGATTCCCTCCAATGCGATACCACCAAGAGCTGAAAAAGCTGCCTGTCTGATATCTTGCAGTTCGTCAGGCACCTTGACCACCAGGTTCTTACCGACCCGGTTTACTTCGGCATGATAGGCCTGACCGACTTCTGCAACTATATCCCCAACATTTATATCCGTTACACCTCGTCCAACCTCTGTGACCTTTCCAACAGCCGTATATCCCATCGGCATAGGATCCTTTAGGCGTCCAAAAGCGGATTCTACTGTTGTTAGTATTCCGTCAGTAGACATCTTTTCTGTCACCTTTTTTACCTGATCCGGTCGTTCTAACGCCTTCTGGATCAGATTTTTTCCTCCAAAGGATGCAAGGCTGCGCTCTGTACCCGCGGATACCACGGAATACAGCGTCTCAATGATTACCGTATTATCTTTTACAGTTGGAACCGGTGTCTCAACGACACTCATTGATCCATCATTTACAGAAAGAAATAATTGTTTCAAATCCGTATCTCCTATAAGTGATAGCATTCACCATCATATATGTTTCTGGTATCAAGTACGATCTTACCTCTGAGTTTATCAAAATTATTCCTTAACTCATCATGACCTACCATGATGACCACTATATCCACGTCTTTCAGGAACTGATCGAAATCATGATACTGGTTATCCACTTTATCCTCTGTGATCAGTGGGTCATACACCTTTAATGGATCTCCCAGATGCTTCTCCTGGCTTTCCAGAAGCTGGAGGGTAGGCGACTCTCTCATATCATCCACGTTTTCCTTATAAGTCAATCCATACAGACCAACCTTAGAGAGATCCTTCATCCCCTTCTCTTTCATAATGTCATAGATACGGTGAAGGACGAATGCCGGCATAGCATCATTTGTCTTCATGGATTCATCGATCACCTTTGCAAGACCGGGATAATCTCCTACTAAGAACCACGGATCCACCGATATGCAATGCCCTCCCACGCCAGGTCCCGGTTGTAGTATATTCACGCGAGGATGCATGTTGCAAATACGGATGATCTCGTATACGTCAAGATGATCGTAGTGGCATATCTTCATAAGCTCGTTCGCAAAGGCGATGTTTACTGCGCGATAAGTATTCTCCACCACTTTTGTCATCTCGGCCGTGCGAATGTCTGTAACTACAATTTCTCCTTCACAGAACGAACTGTACAACTCTTTGATCTTCTCTCCTACCACATGATCATCTGCTCCGACTGTTCGATTGTTATGAATAAGCTCATATACCATATTGCCGGGAATGATCCGCTCAGGTGCATGTACCAGACATAAATCATCCCTTCCCTTTTCCGCAAGAACTGGTCTGACTGACTTATCTATCGTCCCCGGAGATATAGTAGATTCAATCACTACTGTCGCCCCTCGCGGCGCAACCTTAATAACATCCTCTACAGCAGAAACAACGTATTGGGGATCTACTTTTTTGCTGAACCGGTCATACGGTGTGGGCACGGACACGATATAGGTATCCGTAACCTGATAGTCAGTCGTAAACTGTATTCCAGCATCTACAGCCTGCTGAAAAAGGTCTTCCAAGCCGTCTTCCTTGAACGTCGTATGTCCGGCTTTTAGCGTATTTACCAGTTTCTCATTATAATCCGTTCCTATAACATCCACGCCATGTGATGCAAGCATTAGCGCTGTCGGCAATCCGATATAACCGAGTCCAATAACATTAATCATTTCCATTTACTCCTATTTCAATCACTGTCTTTAATTCTTTATTTGCCCCAGCATTAATTGCTATACAGGATGTTTTTTCACCCTTCAAGTAATAGAGGCTCCTTTTTGCCTCCCTTATATCAAACGTGCCTTCACATTTTATAACACAAAGCTCATCTTCATTGTAGTATATTCTTGCCTTGTTATTGTCCAATTCCACGTCAAATGGTGTATGAAACAAAATAAATGCATCTACATCAACCACATCTGAAATAATATATACATTATCCCGATGTGACACCCTTCTCTTATGGGTATATCCATTTTTTGATAAAACTGTTCCTTCAAAGGCTGAATTATCCCCTTTCGTTAGTTTACGATCGGTCCAATCCATTATCATAAATGGTCCGTGTATGTTCATTTGTGGTATTGATTCAACCATTGCAGTATTATGGCTTTCGTTATTTACCATTTGCCTGCCTATATCATCAGCGTAAGAATATGTCCCCGCATCACAAAGCACATTCTTCCCTCTTACCCAAAGGTCAAAATGCAACTGATCCATATGTGCAGGTCTCGATTTGTAGTCATTTGCAACAATCATCGCCCAAGAATGCGGCTTTCTTATGGTAAACAAACCCGCATTCACAAATTGATTTGATCCTCTTTCAATCTTTTCTATCTTATAATC
>AUXO015858437.1_pt1 | contig 32913 bp, 59 predicted proteins | sample 768731 | NCBI WGS metagenome assembly AUXO01 (sample SAMN02715735, study PRJNA202380) | gut metagenome | biome: sheep rumen | host: Ovis aries | place: New Zealand: Palmerston North
CGTTGTCAACATTACTATTATGAGCTTAACAAATCAAAATGATATTTGGAGCGGAACAAAAGTTTCTTAAATAATTCAAAGAAAGAGAGGAAAAACAAATGAATTATCTTATCGAAGTAACAAACTACAATGATGGTACACCCGTAGCAACAGGAATGTACCCCTACGAAACAGAAATGGAGGCTATTGCAAACTTCCATTCAAAGATGGGTGGTGCTATGAAGAATGAGAAGTACGCAAGTGAGCTCCTTATGGTTGTAACCAACACAGGTGCAGTGGTTAAGAGTGAATATTGGGTTAGACCAATTGAAACACCAGAACCTACACCTGAACCAGAAGGCTGATAATATGAAGCTGGTAATATTGGCAATTCTAATGGGCACATTAAATTTTTTAAGAAAAGAATATTTTAATTAAAACCAAAAACGAGCTATTTTGGTTTTAATTTAAAACCGAAACAGTATCGAATTATATCCAAATTAGAAATTAATTAAACTTATTTGGCTTAAAAAGTTTAATTCATTTTTGTTTTAAAACATTTTTTGCATATTATTGACTGTTTAGTGCACATAATATGCTATAATCTATTTAAGAACAGATAAATCCATTTAATACCTTCTCAGGCTTGCATCCCGGCCAAAGAGCAAGCCAGCTATTAGCATTTTAAGTCCGTTGAATGAACCGTAACTAAAAATCTCCTAAACAGAAAAGCTTATATCTTGTAATCGCAGGATATAAGCTTTTTTGTATATACGAGGTAAGAACAAAATGATAAAAGACATACTGCCATTATTACAAGTGATCCTCACATCCGGAAATATTTGCATCCTGGCTTATGCGCTCTTTAATTTTTTAAAAAAGCCACAGAACAGCTTGGAACAGCGTGTAAGCGTTACAGAGATTAAGATCAAAGAAATAGAAACTTCCCTGCTTCAGGGAAACGACAGATTCCGCGAGCAGGAATCGACAAACGAAGTAATGCAATCGTGTATGCTGGCGCTTATTGACTTCGAACTGGCATATTGTATACATACGAGCTATGAGGATACAGACGACCTCATGAAAGCAAAAACAGAGCTGCGGAAACATTTATCCAGGAAATAAAGGGGGACAGATTAAATGAGTATTGAGTTATTCATGAGCTTATTAACAATATGCACAGCTATATCGCCATTGCTTACGCAGGCACTTAAGAGAGCATTCAAAGAGCTGCCTTCGAACATTGTTGCTTTAGCCGGCGCTATTATCGTCGGAGCTGGCGGCACGATAAGCAGCTATATTCTTATGGATATACCTTTTAATGCAAAAAACATTATCTGTATCATTCTAATGTCGTTTTGCGTCTGGCTTGGTTCAATGGTAGGCTACGACAAGATCATGCAGACAATAGCACAGATTCGGAAGGGGTAATATATGGCAGAAGTATTCGGAATTGACGTTAGCCATTATCAGAAAAAAATCAATTGGCGAAAAGTAGCTGCAGCCGGCAAGAAATTTGTGATCCTGAAATGCCAGTATGAAGCTTTAAGCCATAGAATCGACGAAACATTCGAATATAATTACGCTGAAGCCGGCAAGTATGGTCTTGCCAGGGGCGTTTATATATTTATCGCGTCGGCGTCAATGGCCGATATGAAGGGCGATGCTTACAGCTTATTGAATCATCTTAAGGGGCGCAAATTAGAGTACGGCATTTGGATAGACCTTGAAGCCGATATCGTAAGAACACGCGGCAAAGCTTATATCAGGGGCCTTGTAAATACTTATGCAAATATATTTAAGGCTGCAAGATATTATACCGGGATTTATTGTAATCGTGACTGGTATCTGAATGTGATCCACGCAGATTTAAAAGCCAATTACGACTTTTGGATTGCGAGATATCCGGCGCGTGATATTGGCATATATAATCCAAATTCCCAGCTTAAGCCAAAAAATAATATGGCTGTAGCCTGGCAATATAGCAGCAAGGGAATTGTCGACGGAATAAGCGTTCCGGTGGACCTTGATGTTGATTATGACGGAATTATCAATCTTACCCGCAACATGCGCAAGTCTAACGAGCAGATAGCGCAGGAAGTTCTTCAGGGAAAATGGGGAAGCAAGTCTTCCGATCCGACGAGAAAAGAGCTGCTAACGGCAGCAGGATATGATTACCAGGAAATCCAAAACATTGTAAATCAGCTTTCATGCTGATATAATTATTATAATTTCATAAATATTTTGTGGTCCTTCAATACAGGAAAATAGCGGCGTGCCCAAGTGGTGCGCCGTTATTTTTTTGCCTTTAAAGTCTAATTTTTTATAACTTAAGTTCTAAGATTTTATAACTATTTTATAAATTGCATAAACAATTTATATATTTGTTAAAGATTTAATGTCATTTATCCCAACAATATCCCAAATGTAACCCAAATAAAAATATAGATAATCAAAAATAAGTGTTGACTATCTGTATATACAGATATATAATAAGCAATGTAAGGAACAGCACAAAAGAAAGAAGGGCCACAAAATGAGTATTATTGTTAATAAGAATATGTTCAGATCTAAGAAACTTCAGAAAGGAGCCGTTAAAAACCGCGGGAAATATCTTTACTGGGTAAATCTATGGGGATTCGGTGTAATTATCACTAACACATGCAAGGGCCTTAAGTATGACTTAAGCCTTGACTGTTAATAAAGCAGCCCGATCATGGGCAGGAAGGGGAATCATGCGAAAGAAAACTGATGCAGAGAAAAAGGCACAAGCAAAGTATGACAAGGAACATAAGGAGCAATTCAGATGCTACCATCTTAAATACGGGCTTACTGATCCGGACAACCAGAAGGTTGTCAAACAGCTTGACAGCGTTCCGAATAAGCAGGCTTACATAAGGAAGCTTGTACTGGATGATATTAAAAAAAATAATTGAGAATCCAGAAATAAGAAAAACAGCAGCAATTAAGCTGCTGTTTTCTCTTATGAGTTTGGTATTTGAGGAAATAAGCATTAAACTCTGGGGGAATCTGATGCCTGCTTAAATTAATTATAAAATTCATAATGTCATTTGTAAATGATTTGCGCCATTTTTGAAAGATTTTATAATTTGTTGATAATTTACACATCAAAAAGTAAAATCGCCCAAAATCGGCTTTTAAATATCAAATAGCAATGGTTGACATATACTTCAAAACATATTTATAAAAAAATTATAACTTGACTGTTAAATTTTTGTGCGTTACTATTAGTTTAGAAAGGGGGTTAACCACGAACAATGAATTATAAGTTATCAAAAGAGCTTCTTCCAAAGCCTGAAAGAAAAAAAGTTGTCGGCTTTAAAGTAACCGACGAACTGGCCGAGACAATTGATAAGATTGCAGCCGCTAATAATATCACAAAAGGCAAGCTTTTAGAGATTGCAATCAACCAATTGCTAGAAAAAAACTAAACTTTCCCAACTATTCGCAAAACATGTGTTTAACTAATAGTTTTTTTTATTGCCCAAAAATATGTGTTTTTTAAAGAAAAAAATCAATTTTTGAACTGGCGAATAAGTGGTATTAAGACGTTAGAAAAAGGGCTATAGAAGTTAGCAAAAAAGTTAACTTTTTATAAGAAAAAACACTCCAAAATTAAAAAAAACGGAGTGATGAGATAGAGCTGCATGGTATGTGAGGAGATAAGGGGCAAGAATAATGGGGGTTATTCTTGGCAAGTCTGCCGATAAATCCAATCAATCAACTAACTAGGGACATGATTAAGGGGGACATAATCATGCGAAATAAGATTCTGGCAATAATGGCATTAATATGCCTGATATTGCCATGTAATACAGCTTATGTGCGGGACGGCGTTGACGAGGAGACGCCGCTTGACGTACAGATCGCCGCCAACAAGTACGGCGAACAGTACGACATATGCCCGGAGCTGCTGGAAGCAATTATGTATTATGAGAGCCGTTACACGGTGGATGCCGAGAGCGGTCCCTGCAAAGGCATAATGCAGATTAATGCAGCTTATTATACTGACCGTATGGAAAAATTCGGAATTACTGATTACTGGGACCTTGATAATAATATATTGCTGGCGACTGATTATCTTGCAGAGCTGTTCGAAGAATATGAGGATGTCGGAATTGTCCTGGGCGTATATCACGGCGAAACAAATGCTGTAAGCAGGGGCAAGGAAGGCAATCTTTCAAATTATGTAAAGAAGATCATAGAAAAAGCCAGCGAATTAGAGCGTATACATGGGAAGTGAGGCAGGCATGGAACAGGAAGAAAAAACTTGTAAAACATGCGCCTACGCCATGAAGCGCACAAACCCTAAAAAATTTAAGTGGTGCGAATATGAATGCACGGCTCCAGTAGAAGAAGCCGGAAGACATCTGGCATATAAGATGGCTTCGCAGAGCTGCGAAAAATATATAAAAACTAATAGACCGGAGGAATTTGAAAATGATTAAAGTAGAAAACCACAGCGTATCAATTACGGATATAAAACATCCTTATCAAATAATTATGGAAACGCTTGAAATACTAACCGGAGTTGAACATGCGCTAAAACAAATCGATAAAGATTGCGGAAGGAACCTGACAAAAGTATTTTATTCTAGGCTTGATGATTTCAACAAGCTTTCTGAGGAAGATTTAAAGAACGGCAGGGAAGCATTTAAAATAATGCGTAAATTGGGTATTGTAGGCGAATTTGTTGCCTGCCCCAAAAACGATGAAGAAGCTTCTCCGGATACTTCCGCGAATTCTGCTCTTGATAAACTGATTAAGGATATTATTGACGGGCAGCAGGAACTTTGACCTTTTGCGGGGATATTTCACACGATACCGCTAACCATAAAGCGTGCGGCAGCGCTATCTGCCGCAGAAGGGGGAAAATGTCAAGAATCACTGTAACAATTCCCATTGAACCAAAGCCTAAGTTAAGGCCGAGGTTCAGCGTACATTATGGCCGTGTACATACACATACGCCATATAAGACCAGGGAATTTGAGAACCAGATACTTGAAGCGTATGTGTATGAAGCAAAGGGATTCAAATTTGATAAAGGAATCCCGCTAACCGTATCTATTACTTTCGGAATGCCGATCCCAAAATCGGCTTCAAAAAAAAGAAAATCAGATATGGCCGCGGGTATTATACCACACACCGTTAAGCCAGATTGTGACAATCTTGTGAAATCTATTCTCGATGCGTTGAACGAAGTAGCCTGGCACGACGATGCGCAGATCGTAGAGATACGATGCAGCAAATCTTATGCAAATATGCCTTATGTAAACATAGCAATTCAAGATTTATGAGTATGAAAAAAGCAAAGGAAATATAAAAAAATGGGTGAAAAGAATCCGAAAAGATATTATTGGCTAAAGCTGCATAAAGATTTTTTTAACAGCTTAAAAATGAAAAGGCTGCGCAAAATAGCCGGCGGCGAAACTTATACAATTATTTATTTAAAACTGATGCTGCATTCACTGGATCAAGACGGATATCTGTATTTTGACGGAGTTTTGGACGACATATGCGAAGAATTGGCATTGATCCTAGACGAAGAAGTCGACAATATCAGAATGACGATGAATTATTTAACCAAAGTCGGACTGATAACGATGTCTGAAGACGGCTCCGAATGTTACCTGAACGAAATGAAAAACTGCATCGGTTCTGAGACTGCTTCGGCTCAAAGAATTCGCGATTATAGAGCACGCCAAAAGCTTTTAAGGCTTTCGCAATCGCCTGATGCGTTACAATGTAACGCGAAAACGTTACAAAGTAACGCGGAATCGTTACAAAGTAACGCTCAAATGTTACATTGTAACGCCGATGAAATTCAAGCAAAATTTGAACCTCATTTTTTTAATCAAAATTTTAATCAAAAACAGGATTTTTTAACAGTTAATGGTATGAACGAATGTTCTGATAAAACGTTACAATGTAACACCGAAACGTTACAATGTAACAAAAACTCGTTACAATGTAACAAAAACGTTACAGAAACGTTACAATGTAACACCGAAACGTTACAATGTAACACCAATGTAACAGAGTTGAAACGCGCTGGTAACGTAGAGAAAGAGATAGATATAGATATAGATAATATAAAAGAAAAAAGAGTAAAAAAGAAAAGCAAAAAAGCTAAAGCATTTTTGCCGCCTTCTTTAGACGAAGTTAAAGCGTATTGCCAACAAAGGCATAATTCTATCAATGCTGAATCTTTTGTTTCGTTCTACGCATCAAAAGATTGGTATATTGGAAAATCAAAAATGAAAGATTGGAAGCAGGCTGTAATTACTTGGGAGAGCAGAGAACGAGAAAAAGGAAACAAAGCTGAGCCAGTACAATTTAAACCACGTAATTTTGTTAGCATACCTGGCAGCCCGTCATATGCCGGAAATATGTCTGAACTTGAATCGCAGCTATTGGATAACTGAGGAATTGATTATGTGTAAATATTGCAAGCTTGAAAATACGGATTTTGGAAAATTCGACAAATCGGCAGCAGAGCTGCTGTTATGTGAAGATATGGACGGCGGACTGCTTGGTTGCATTCCGGTTGAAGGATGTATCACGCAGGATGGCCGGGGACAGATCGCTTTAAAGATTTATATCAATGGCGATTGTAACGCTGTTGCAAGCAAAAAAATTAAATATTGCCCGATGTGCGGCAGACCGCTTTAAGTGAATAAAAAGGGAACATGATTAAAGCTGAAAAATGGCATATAAAATACAAATATTGTTATTTGACATTTTAAAGCCGATTTTAGCCGATTTTAATATTTTAAGCATTATTTATTAAGCAAGTACATAAAATGCCCAAAATGGCATAAAACTTTTTTAAATGAGTATATGATTTTGAATTTGCGTCTGGGGAAATTTTAAAAATGCCAATTAATAAAATTAGGGGGCGCATATGACAGAACGAGATATAGCATTGTCAATCCCTTTTGACAAAACACTTGGATATACTTGCCCGAAGTGCTTAAGCGTTGGGATTGGCGCTAAATGGGCGCAGGGAACAAATTACTGTCCGAAGTGCGGGCAAAAGATAAAACTGATAGAGAAAAGAGACTGGCCGCTGGTCCTGAAGGAAGCCGAAAAGATTCCGGACATTACTGAAACGAATATAGTTACAACAGCAACGGATTTCAGCGAAGGGCTAAGCAGCGCTAAAAAATACATTAACGGCGTATACATGGAACGCCTTAAGGCATATAACGACAAAAATGCTCAGATCGAGGGGCAGATGAGCATATTTGATTTATGATTTAAACCGGCAAGACAATCAATCATACTCAAAACCAGCAAAAAAACAGCAATAAATACAAAAAAAGACGCGAAAAACGTCAAAATAAATGAAAGGGGGTTAAATGTGTGCGCGATAATATACCAGCTTGCCGGTTTAATATAAAAGGGCCAGATGCCCAGATGAATGAAGATAAGCTGAAAAAGTTTGAAATAGCCGGCGCAATCATGATGTCAATAGCAGGAATAATATTGATTACAATATGCGGTTAAAGGGGGCAAACGTGGCAGATTACAAGAGATTATTCCGGATGCTTAAAGATAAGGCTGTATGCAAAGCAGTCGTTGGAGATTTTATCATTTACCGCAAGAGCTGGCTGCAGGATCACATTGAGCAGGAATACATCCTGCAGAAGTCAGCCAGGGAAATGGCAGCGGTTAAATTTGACATAGATAATTTTAAAAAATTTGTACAAAGCGAGAAGGATTCAGGGAATGAAGCTTAAATTGTTTATGCTTGCAATATTAGTGGGGGTATACGTATGGATAATAATGCACGAAAAGAGCTGAAGGAAGCTCAGAAAAATATAAAGGATGGCAGATTATTCTGTCTGGCTTGCTCCGATCCGGATGTAATGCGTGCAGTAATGAGCGTGTTTAACACTCCGGAAAAAGACGAATATCAGCTTTTTCAAACAGCCAAATTGCTGGATGGTATGAATGAGCTTGCTTTTAAGGCGACGCGCGAAAAATGTGAAGTAGAAGCATCGGCATATCTTAAGGCAATAAACGACGTTACTGAGATAATCGCTGATTGTTTATAAGGGGGATAAATGGATAAAACGGAAAAAAACATTTGTATCGCCAGGGCAAATGAATTTATCTATTTTGGGAATTTTTACAAATGCCAGATAGAAGTTGCAAAAGGCGAAAAGTGGGAGATCATACACCAGGGCGGAAGCTTTACAGTCCTGAAAAGGGGCAAAGTAACAATAGAGCTATGCAGTCAGGACTTCCCAAGATACTTTGAGCAGTACGCGCCGGAATCAGGTAAATTTGCGCTGTATCAAGAATTCACATACACCGAGGAAGACGATGCAGACAAGATGGCTGCGCGCTTACATGAACGGGGATTTGTGACAACGAAATCAAATATCTTAGATACAGTATATGTCGTTACTATCACGAAGCTGCCAGAGGAATTTAATCATGAGCATGAGGTATAAAATGACAGTAAAAGAGGCTTTTGAGAAGCATAAGGAAATAGCGATTAACTATGTTTTTTATACAAAATGTCGTCAATGTGGCAAATACTATGAGGAACTTGATGAAGAGTATTCTTTTGAAGGAGATAAAGAATACTTTTTGGGAAATTGGCAACGTGAATACGGTGTGATTGATTTTGATGATGAAATAGAGCAGCTTGAAGGCGAAGAATGCAAATTCGTACTATACAGAATGTCCCCAGATGAAGGTCTATGCAAAAGCTGTGAAAAGTCAGATGACAGATAGTGAGGAATAAAAATGGAGACGTATAAAATACTAACACCTAAGTTTAGAGAAGAAATAAATCAAGGTTTTGACAGTGCTATAAAAGAATTGCGCGAGTGTAAATCAAATGGGTTAGTTAATGCCCAAATAGAGGGATTAAAGATGTGGAAAAGATACATTGACATTTTGCCAGATGGTATTCCACTTCCGGTCAGAAAGTGAGGGTGAGAAAAAATAAAATATGACAAGAGAAGAACTAAAGGAACATTGTGAAAAGCAAATAGAAATGTGCGAAATGTGGGCAAGGTGTAAAGGCAAAAAGCCCAGTGGCAAAGTCTATGAAGAACACAGGCTGATACTGAAATTGTTAGAGCAAGAGCCAATTCTTGACAAGATAACTGAAATTATAGAGCCATTAAGACATTTATCTTTTGACGAAATGACTGATACAGAGCAACAGTTACTTCAAGTGATTGACAAGCACAAAGCAGAAAGTTAGAGGGTAAGGAATGACAAAGGCAGAGTTGATGCTTTATGTTGGGGAAAAAGTGCATATATATTTCAAATCTGGAGAAAGAGACATATATGGAACATTAGGATATGCAGATGAGTTTTCGGCAAAGCACAATTATTGTAAACCAGACTATTTTTACGTAGGCAATACATCATTCAAGGTAAGCCATGTAAGAAAGTTGGCAGAAAGTGAAAAATAAAATGAATATGGATTATTCTAAAGCCTTTGAATTGCTAAGCCATGATGCAGAAAAGGAAAGAAAAAATAATTTTGTAGACGTCTATGAGTTGTTTGAAGTCGATAATAACTTTCATGATACCGTAGAACGTTTTGCAAATGTATTAGGCGAAGGAATAGCGGAAGTTCTGGAACGGTTAAACAGTTGTGTAAATGCTCTTGGTAACGTGGCGGAAGCGGCTGCGAGCCTTAAACTGTATGTGGAACAGCTTAAGAATTTAAAAGAGCTTGCAGGTGTAAGACCGCCCAGCGAAATTAAGAAAGAGTTAAAACATGAAAAGAACCCTATGAGAATTAAGCAACTCAATAGGGAGTTAACAGAATCGTATAAGCGGTATAGAAGAAAGTGAGGTTTAAGGAATGATAAAGATAATTAAACCAGGAAACTATCAAGTAGTTACTTGTCCAGTGTGCAAATGCGAGTTTTCGTATGAAAATGAGGATATTAAATGGGGAGATCAGAGAGATCCTTATAAGGTAGTGGAATGCCCTTGTTGTAAAAATCGTATTAACCTTTTTGAGCTTAGATAAGGCAGAAAGTGAGGAGCAGGAAAATGGCGACGTATGAGTTAACAGCAGAACTAAATATAAAAAATCTTATTTTAGAATTAAGGGAAGTATCGCAAGCATTAAATGAGTGCGCAGATAAACTTTTTATGATTGAAATTAAGTACAATAAGGATCAGACGGATAATGGGAATAACGATTGAAAAGGCTATAAGCCATTTAGACACGTATTCAAGCACAATGGGAAGCGGACAAACTACTCAGGCACAACATGAACAGTCTAAAAGAGTTGCAATAGACATCATGCGCAAATACAAAACGATAGAACAGATACTTGATGATTGCGACCTTGAAGCATGGGAAGTGTTAGAAAAGGTTAAAGAGGTGGTAAAAGATGGGAATAACGATAATTAGAATTACATTTCCGATAACAATATTGGCTATGCTATATATTGTGGCATTTATAAGCAATAGACATTATCGGCATAACGAAGATGTTTTGTTTATATCAAAAAGCCAATGGAAAGCTATATTTCTGTTAATGCTACCGACTTTGATAGCTGTATTTAAGAGGTGATGAAAATAACGATTGATAGAAGTGAGAGAATACTTATAGATAGGTATATCGATACTTATGTGGTATGTGGTGGAGCTAATTACAACCCTACAATCAATATCACTAGAGAGGATTACGAAGCATTCAAAACGGCAATAGGTATAATGCGCAAGTATCAAGAAATACAAGAGATAGTAACTGAGTGGCAGAAGCAGAATGATCCGAAAATTAGATTTGTTGCAAGTAATTCCAGTATGAAAAAGATAACAGAGGTATTAGAGGGGAATGATAAAAAAACGAAATCGTTTGATGAACCGTAATTATTCTGTATGCGCCGACAGGGCAGCAGGACATACCTACAGACAAATTGCAGAAAATAATAATATTTCTATCACACGGGTGCGCCAGATCATAAGCAGATGGATGGCCGAATATATAAATCAATATAAGCCACTTTATTTATGCAATCCGGAGCTTAACAAGAAATGCGAGAAGACTTCCTGCCAGACAGATTGCTTCCACACGACTAATCCGGAATACAGCCTGGACGGAAAGAAGTACAATATTGACCTTAAAACATGCGAAATAAGGGAAATCCCAAAGGGGAATGAATGAAAATCTTAATAAAAGACATATCAGGCAATAAATTTGTAACGTATATCACATGCGACAATTGCAGGAAGCTTCTCAGGAAATTCACTTACGGCGGTAAGCGCGAAAATCTCCGGGATGATCCTGAAAAACTGAAAGAAGACATCAAAAAGCAAATGATTAAGGCAGATTTAAATTACTGCTGTCATTGCGGTAACAAAAATTTTGTAAATGATTCGGAAACTAACAAAAAAATTGTAAACGAGGATAAAAACGAATGACTGCTGCGCTTATTATTGCACTAATTACGACACTTATCTGCATAGCAAGCCCAATATTATTGATATGCAGCATTATGCTATGCTGGGACCCTCATCTTATAGTTATATTCTTGGCATGTGTAGCGGCGGAATTTTACTGCCTGATGCTGATTTTTTACAAAATAGGCCGAGAGGAAATTAAATAAAAATAAGGGGGATAAATGGAATATTACGAAAAATTGCGAAACGCTTTCGAAAAAAGCGGATACACACAGAAAGAGCTTGCCGATAAAGCTGGAATAACAAGCTCATCATTATGCCGATACCTGGACGGCAGCAGGGAGCCAAAAGCGACAGTGTTGCTTAAATTGTGCAAATGCTTAAATATCGACATATATGATTTATTTGCAAATGATCCTGAAACTTTAGGGAGTAAACAGGAACATTGGAACGATGATAAATGAAAACAATGATTGTATTTCCGACATACAGAGCAGCAGATCATACATTCCGGGAATGTATGATAAACCTACACAGTGTTGTTTTTAAAGCAAGAAAATATCCGCTTAAGATAACATTTATTAACGGGGACGAGTGGCTGTTTACCGTAGATACAGCAAGAAATTTAAGAGGTTATCGCGGAGAGATTATTCGCGCATATGGTTACAGCAGTCTAATGCGATATACCGAACATTTTATTAAAAATATAATTGCGAAAAAGGAGCAGAAAATCAATGAAAAATAATTTAGAAATATCTTTCGACTATCATAAGCCTGATATTGCGGTTTTAACTGTTTTTAAAACAAGCAATGCCTTTTTATACACAACGCCCAGCGTGCAGATTATAAAGACTCTTATAGGGCGCGAAGCAATAGAGACGTATTCCAAGATTACCGGAAAGCCAATCGAGGATATTGAAAGAGACTCAGAAGGGGCAACAGAATGACAAACGAAGAAGAAAGAGAAAAAGAAATAAGCTTAATCAGCAAAATTATTTGTGTGATTGTAACCTGGGCGAAGCTTAATGGCTATAATCCGAACGATGTAGTTAAAAAAATTAGCGGATGGCTGGGAGCTATTGATTCAATTGCAAGCTTCGAAGACTTTAGCCCTAACTGGTCCTGCGTAATAAGGGCGCTGGATGATGAAGCACTTGCGCAATTTATAATCGACAACATTAAAGAAAATTTAGAAAATTACGACGATAACGAAATTGGAATAACAAGCCCGTTAGGCGGATATATTGAAATGCGTTGCAGCGATGCTGCAGAGCTTACCGAGATTTTGAAAAGAGAGGTAAATTTATAATGACAGTCAGCTTGGGGGCTTATATAACATTGCTGCTTTCGTTTATCTGGTGCGTTATATCTTTTTTCAGGCTTTATAAAAAATATGAGAATTTGCTGGAAATAAACACGCAGCTTATAGATTTTATTGATTCAATCAAAGAAATTATCGACAAAAAAAAGCAGGAAAGGCAGCAGGATTGTGATGATTAAAGTAACTACAATTGTATTTATTTATTTTCTTCTGGGAACGATAACGCTGTCTATTATGGCAGCATATGACCGTATAAGTGATGATACTATTCCGATGCTTGACATACAGGATAATATCGAGGTTGCAATGGTAGTGCTGTTATGGCCTTTATTCGTATTGCTTGCGGTCCTATATGTAATATTTGTGTGGATTCCGGCCAAGCTTGCCAAAGGCATAATGACGATTGTCACGACCATAATTTACACGATAAAGGCATTATCCGATAAAGATAATTAAATAATCCGATAAAGACAATTAAATAACAGGGGGATGAAGATCACTGTAGGGCGACTATTGTTGAGCCAAGGCAGCAGCTTATTGTATAACCAAAGCTGGGCGCCAAGGCAGCAGGTGTTTTGTTGAAGGGGGTAAAATGACAAGCAAAGAGCTTAAGCAGTTCTTCAGAGACATTCGCAAAGAACAGGAAGAAATACAGCAGATTAAGATATTGATCCAGGAAAAAGAAATGGAGCTGATGCCTAAAGCATTAACATACGACAAGGACCGCGTGCAGGTAAGCCCGGATGATATCTTTAGTAAAACGTGCGCTGCAATATCGGATTTGGAAATGGAGCTGGGGCAGTCGATCATGATCCTGGCAAAAAAACAGATGCAGGCCGAGCAGCTTATCCGAAAGATTGACGATTCTAACGAACGCAAGGTTATGCGCTATTATTATTTATCCGTAATAGATGGCCATGTACCAACATGGAACCAAGTCGGCATAAGAATGAATTATTATGAATCATACGTCAAAAAGCTACACGGACAGGCCCTTTTAAGCCTGGCTAAAAAATTGGGTACGAAATGAGACGATGATTAATGTTATTGTGATATTGGTATAAATGATTGCTTACCCCGATTATTTATGCCGAAAGAACTGATAGCCCTAACACACAAAGGGGAAGCACTGACAAGCTTGTCAGTGCTTTTTCAGTTTTTGAAAGGAATAATCGGAATGAGCGATAATAAATGGCATAGCGGATGGCCTAAAGAACCAGGCTGGTATAATTGCCTGCTGGATGGCGAAATGGAAATGCAGCTTAAATATTATGTCTGCCAAGTGGCAATGAAGCCGCACTGGGTAGATGCTAACGGCGATTATATCGAATCGATGGCGCATGTACAATGGAGCAGCAAGGCAGAGCATGAACGATAAGCTATATAAGTCGAAGCGCTGGGAAATAATGCGAGACAGGATCATGCGACGCGATAAATATATGTGCCAATATTTCAAACGATTTGGCAAACATGTACCTGCGACAATGGTGCATCATATATTCCCGGTTGAGGATTATCCGCAATATGCGATGGAACCGTGGAACCTTATCGCCTTAAGCAATGAAGCACACCAGAAGATGCACGACAGAAAAACAAACAAGCTTACTGCGCTAGGCATGGAGCTTCAGCGCAGAACAGCATTGCGATATAACGTAAAAACGTGAACATTGAAACGAAAAAATATTTTGAAGCCCCGCCCCTGGTTCAGGGGCCAAAATAGCTCCTTGGGGAGCGGGCGGGGGAACTTCGTAAATATACGACCAATTTTTAGGAAAAGGGGGTATTTTGGGGCAAGAGTGCCCTGAAACCCAGCAAATGCCTAGCATTAAAGTATTTTAATGCAAATGGCAATCTTCCAATTAATGCAAAAAAAAATTAGGGCAAAAAACAGTCAAAAATAAAGGGGTAACTAATGACACGTAAGCAGTGGAAAACCAAGATAAAAAAAGCCTGCACTAATGCAGGGACTTATAATAAATCTTTCGATGCAGCAATTGATACGCTTGCCGGCATTTTGGAAACCAGAGATAAAACCCAAGAGAAATATGAAGCCGAAGGGAGCGAGCCGGTTGTCGAGCATACGAACAAAGCCGGAGCTACTAACATTGTAAAGAATCCTGCATTACAGATAATTGACAATTGCAATATTCAGGCACTTGCATATTTTCGTGATTTGGGGCTTACGGCCAAGGGTCTTAAAAGTATAGGTGTTGAAGTTGAGAAAAAAGAGGAATCAAGTTTTGAGAAATTATTTGCAGACTTAGGAATATAAAGAGGGCAAATGAGGGGTAAACAATACAAGACCGTTGCAATTAAATACGCTGATGATGTTATCAAAGGCAACATAATAGCATCCGACGATGTGATTGCATCATGCAAGAGGTTTAAAGACGACCTTAAGCGCGACGATCTTGAAATCAGGACCACACAGCCAGACGCAGCAATCAGTATCATTGAAGGCATGTTCGTTCATCGCCAGGGCGAAACGCTGGAAGGCGTTCCACTGATGGGCAAGCCGTTGAAGTTGCAGCCTTGGCAGATTTTTATTATTTATAATTTATTAGGATTCTGGTATAAGGGCACCGAAGAACGACGATTCAAGGAAGCTCTTATTTTTGTTGCAAGAAAAAACGGAAAAACCAGCTTAGTCGCAGCCTTATCTTTCGCCGTGGCAATCATCCAGCGAAAAAGCGGCTCAAAAGTATATGTTGTTGCTGCAGCTTTAAAGCAAGCCCTGGAAAGCTTTTACTTTATCATGTTCAGCCTGCAATACAAGGGCGTTATTGGTAAATTTGAAATAAAAAACAGCTATGTCGAGCATAGCATTAAATGTGTATTTACTAAGGACGGCAAGCCAGATGGAAGTATTGAAATACAGATACTTGCATCAAATCCGGATGCGCAGGATTCATTCAACTGCAACTTTGCAATTGCAGACGAGGTTGCAGCTTACAAGAAGCCGGCACAATATAACAGATTTAAAGAAGCCATGAAGTCGTATACAAACAAATTGATGGTTGGCATTACGACAGCCGGAGATAATATCAATTCGTTTGGATATGACAGAATGATGTATGCGTCTAAAGTGGCGCAGGGGCTAATTAAAGACGATTCATTTTTTTCATTTGTTGCCAGAGCTGACGTTGACGAAAAGGGCAATTGTGATTATACGAACCCAATCCAGCACCAGAAGGCAAATCCAAACTACGGCGTAACAATAAGACCGCAGGAAATGATTAACGATGCGCTTCAGGCGCAAAATGATCCAAGACAAAGAAAAGACTTCTTAAGCAGGTCCTTAAACGTATATACATCCGCGATGCGTGCATGGTTCGACATAGACGAGTTCAAGGCAAGTGATAAGCAATATAATTGGAGCCTTGAAGAACTTGCAAAGCTGGGCATCAATTGGTATGGCGGAGCCGACTTGTCGAGAATGTACGATTTGACAGCAGCGGCATTATTTGGGACCTATAACGGAGTTGACATTATAATTACACATGCTTTTTGTCCGGTAACAATGGCCGCAGCCAAGGCCGACGAAGACAATATCCCATTATACGGATGGCTGGATGATGGATGGCTGACAATGTGTAATAGCCCGACTGTTAATATTGCAGATATTGTCAACTGGTTCATTGATATGCGCAGCAAAGGGTTCAAGATCAGGCAGGTAGGGCACGACAGAAAATTTGCCGGGGAAGAATACTTCCCAAGTATGAAGCAAGCCGGATTTAATATTATAGACCAGCCACAATATTATTATCTTAAATCTCAGGGATTTAGGCACATAGAAAAAGCCGCAAAAGACGGCACATTATATTATTTGCACTCCGAAGCTTATGAATATTGCGTGAGCAATGTTGCGGCAATTGAAAAGACTGACGATGCGGTCCAGTACGAAAAAGTTGAACAGACACAGCGAATTGATTTATTCGATGCGTCTGTTTTTGCGTGCATAAGAGCTATTGCAGATGCAGAGCGAAGCAAGGCAGCACAATCTTGGTGGGGCGATCAATGAGCAAAAAGAAGAAAAGACAAATTACAAATGTACAAAAGCGTGATAGTAACAGCTATGTAGGTTATTGGCTGTTTGATAATGACAATATTTGCCCAGGTTATACAAGCCTGGCAGATAATCCAGAGATTATGACAGCCTGCCGCAAGATTGCTGAGCTAATCGGTTCAATTACAATACATTTGATGGCTAATACGGAGCGCGGAGATCAAAGGATTGTCAACGAGCTTTCGAGAAAAATTGACATTGAACCAGAAATGCACATGACAAGATCGACCTGGATGCAGGGCATAATCATGAATCTGTTATTGTATGGCAAAGGCAACAGCATAGTCGTTCCGCATACGTACAATGGCATCCTGCAGAACTTGGAGCCCATAGGTTCCGGGCGTGTTGGATTTGAGCCAATAGGATACCGTGATTACAAAGTGCTTATTGATGGAAAAGCCAAGAATCCTGATAGTGTGCTGCATTTTGTTTTTAATCCAGATAAAAATTATCTCTGGAAGGGCAAAGGCATAACAGTATGTCTTAAGGACCTAGCTGAGAATTTAAAGCAGGCTTCGGCGACAGAAAAAGGGTTCATGCAGAGCAAGTGGAAACCTTCTGTAATCGTCAAAGTCGATGCGCTTACAGATGAGTTTAGCAATCCAGCAGGAAGGCAGAAGCTTCTCGATAGCTACGTTAAGAGTTCTAATGTTGGCGAGCCGTGGCTTATTCCTGCACAGCAGTTTGAAGTTGAGCAGGTGCGGCCCTTATCGCTGGCAGACCTGGCAATTGCGGATACAGTTCAATTAAATAAAAGGGCGGTTGCTTCAATTATCGGAGTGCCGCCTTTTTTGCTGGGCGTTGGCGAATACAACAAAGAAGCTTGGAACAGTTTTGTAAACAACACAATTAAGCCGCTATGTATAGCGATTCAGCAGGAGCTTACAAAAAAGCTGATTATAAGCGAAAAAATGTATTTAAAATTCAACTATCTTTCGCTGCTTGATTGGGACCTGAATACGATATCCGATGTATTTGGCGGATTGGCCGACAAGGGAATTGTGACGCCAAATGAAGTACGCGACAGAATCGGGCTGAACCAGCTTGACGGGCTTGACGAGCTTCGCATTTTGGAAAATTACATCCCAGTCGACGAGATTGGCAATCAAAAAAAATTGATAACAGGGGGCGCAAATGAATAGGAATGATAGACGGATGGCGACTGCATCCACACAATTTGTTACCCGTGACGATTCCGGAAAGCTGGCAATCGAAGGCTATTTTGCAGTATTCGACAGCAATTACGAAATAGGTCCCGGCATGTCTGAATCAATAGCGCAGGGCGCTTTTGATAAAACTCTTTCAGGCGACATCAGAGCTTTAATCAATCATGATACTACTTTGGTGCTTGGAAGGACCAAGGCGAACACATTGCAGCTACGCACTGACAATCACGGTTTATGGGGACACATTGATGTCAATCCGAACGACACCGATGCGATGAACCTATATAATCGCGTACAGCGTGGCGATGTAGATCAGTGTTCAATAGGGTTCGACATTATCAGCGAGGAAACCGAGTTCCGCGAGGATGGAAGCATTCATTGGACTATCAAGGAAGTTGAGCTTTACGAAGTATCGGCTTGCACGTTCCCAGCTTATGAGGAAACGAACATTGCAGCCCGATCCAAGCAGCGCGATGAAATTATTAAGCGCAAAAATGAAGCCTGGAAAGAGAAAATGTTAAAAAAAGTAAAAGGAGAATGAACAATGATAAGACCTTTTATGCTAAGAAACAATATCAATATAGCAAAAAAGAAGTTAGAAGCGCTTAGGTCAAAAGACGAAGATTTCAAAAAGCGTGAATCTGAGCTGACGCAAGTGATTACCGAAGCGGCGGAACTTGAAGGCGACGAAGCCGCAGAAGCTCAGAAAGCAATTGAGGAAGAAGTTGAGAAGTTTGATTCTGAGCAGAAAGCTCACGAAGAAGCGAAAAAATCTCTTGAAGATGAAATTTCAGAGATGGAGCAGGAACTTGCCGAAGCTGAAAAAGAACAGGATACTACTCCGGTACAGACCGTTGTAACTGAAAACGAGGAAAGGACAGGTAAAACAGTTATGCTTACAGTATCAAAGCGCAACAGATTCTTTGGCGGAAAGAATGTTGATGAAATTTTTGCACGCGAGGATGTCAAGGCATACTTGGCAGAGGTACGCGCAGTTATTAAGAATAAAAGAGAGTTAACAAACGTCGGACTTACTATTCCGGAGACATTTATCGGGCTTATTAAAGAAAACGTTGAGAATTATTCAAAGCTATACAGACACGTAAATGTGCAGGCTATCAGCGGAAATGCTAGAGAGATCGTTCAGGGCACAGTTGCAGAAGCTATTTGGACAGAGTGCTGCGCAGTTCTTAATGAGCTTAATCTTGCATTTAACGACGTTGAAATCGACTGTTATAAGGTTGCTGGTTACTACAAAGTTTGTAATGCAGTTCTTGAAGATAACGACGTTGACCTTGCTACAAAGCTTCTTGAAGCTCTTTCACAGGCAATTGGCTATGCGGTAGATAAGGCGATCATTTATGGCCGCAATACTTCTGCAACTCAGAAGATGCCGCTTGGTATTATGTCAAGACTTGTGCAGACTTCAGAGCCTTCCAATTATCCTGCAACAGCTAGACCTTGGGCAGACCTGCACACAAGCAATATTATTTCACTTTCAGCCGGACTTACTGGCGCAGCATTATTTAAGCAGATCGTTCTTGCATCCGGAGCTGCAAAGAGCAATTACAGTCGTGGCGAAAAAGTATGGGTTATGAACGAAAACACATATACAAAGCTCATGGCTGAGACAGTTTCCGTAAATGCAAACGGCCAGATTGTAACAGGCGTAGCCGGAATAATGCCAGTAGTCGGCGGAATCATCGAAGTGCTTAATTTCATTCCTGACAATACAATTATCGGAGGATACTTTGATTTGTATCTTCTTGGAGAACGTGCTGGCGCTAAATTCGCACAGTCTGAGCATGTATTCTTTATCCAGGATCAGACAGCGTTCAAGGGTACAGCAAGATACGACGGACAGCCAGTTATTGCAGAAGGCTTCGTTGCAATCGGTCTTGAAGGTACAACTCCAAGTGCTACAAGCGTAGCATTTGAGCCAGATTCCGCTAATATCGTTAAGGGCATCCTGCTTAGCCAGTCAGCAGTTACCTTGGCAGTTGGAGCAAAGGCAACCGTAACAGCTACAACATTGCCTATTAAGGGCGATGTAACATGGACATCCAGCGACGTTACAAAGGCAACAGTAACCAACGGAGAGATCACAGGCGTAGCATCCGGCAATGCTATTGTAACAGCGGTTAGCGGTTCCGCTTCTGCAAGCGTAGCTGTAACAGTTACAGTTTGATGGAATACTTAGTAATCAAAGATTTCATTGACAAGAATACACTTTCAGAGTTTAAGGCAGGCGATAATTACGTCTGCCCTGACTCTGAAAGAGCTGATAGTCTTATCTTAATGGGCTATTTAGCAGCAAACGAAACGGCAGAGCAAGATGATTCCGAGCAAAACGCTGCGGAATCTGAGGATAAAACAGAGGAAAACGCTGCGGAATCGCAGCAGGAAGAATCTGAAAAAGCTGAGCCGGAAGAAAAACCGCAAAAAGCTGCTAAATCAGCAAGTAAAAAGCCAGTGAAAAACAGGAAAGCGTGAGGAAATCATGACAGATGCGCAGATTGCAAGCATATTAGCAAGCCTTAAGGTTGATTTGGGAATACTACGCACAACAGCATACGACGAACGACTTACAGAGATCATCAAAGCAAGCTACCAGATGATCCAGCAGGAAGGCGCGACTTTAAACGTATCGACCTTGGATGATGCGCAGCTTGTTGTGATGTATTCCGCTTGGATGTGGCGCAGGCGCGACACGGGCGAAGGAATGCCAAGAATGCTGCGCTACGCCTTAAACAATCGCGTATTAAGCGAGAAAGCAGCCGAATGACAGATACATTATTTCTCTTAAAAACAACATATGAAAAAAATAAGTACGGGGTCCCGGTTCCGACAAACGTAAAGCATGAAACTTTTTGCGAAAGAAAATCTATTTCAAGAAGCGAATTCTTTAACGCTGGAAGAAACGGTTTGAATCCTGAATATGTTTTTTCCGTGTTCAAAGGCGATTATGAAGGCGAATCGATATGCGAATATAACGGGGAAACATACGCAATTTATCGTACTTACGAGACAGACGACGATTACATCGAATTATATGTAGCGCGTAAAGGCGGGACCAATGGCGAAGAAAGTAACGGTTGACAATCTTGCGGATGAAATAAGCAAAATTCTGGACGAATATACTGACGATATCCAGGAAAATATTGAGATAATCAACAGGAAAATCGGCCAGAAGGGTGCTCAGGCTTTACGCAATGAAAGTAAAGAGAAATTTAATTCCCAGGGCAACAAAAACAAATATGCTAAGGGATGGACCTACACGACAGAGCACACAAGATTATACACAGTCGTTACTATACACAATAAAAGCCAGGCAGGACTAGCGCACTTGTTGGAATTTGGGCACGTATCTGCTAACGGATACGGGCGCAATTATCAGACCGACAAAGCGCCGGTTGCTGGCCGTGCACATATTGAGCCGGTGGAGCAGGAACTTATTTTGACTTACGAAAACGAGGTTAAATCAATAATATGAGCAGGAGCATGACAAGAGTACAAGTTGATGAAATGATCCAGAGCATAGGACTTCCCAACTCTTATTATGAGTTCCCTAAAAACACAGCTCAGGCGCCGCCATTTGTATGTTGGTTTTTTGCGGAAAATAATGATATAGCTGCAGATGATGAAAACTATGTTGATAAAGAGCGATTGGAAATCGAACTTTATACGAAAATAAGAGATTTTGAACAGGAAAAAGCCGTTGAAGCTGTTTTAAAAGCTAACGGCTTTTTTTATACAAAAGAACCTAACTTTATAAGATCGGAACAGATATGGCAGATAGCCTACGAAAGTGAGGTCATAATCAATGAAGAAGAACAAAGTTAAATTTGGACTGAAGAACGTGCATTATGCCGTTGCTACAGTCGACGAGCTTACAAACACGGCTACATATGCCAAGCCAGTGCCTTGGCCGGGCGCAGTAAGTTTTACACAGGACGCAGAAGGAGATACAACCAAATTCCGTGCCGACAATATCGATTACTGGGTAGGCAATTCCAATAACGGATATTCCGGAGATTTGGAGACGGCCCTTATTCCAAATTCATTCCGCAAGGATGTTCTGGGAGAGATTGAGGATTCAAACGGCGTATTTTTTGAGGATGCCGGAGCTAAGACAGTTATATTTGCGCTGCTATTCCAGTTTGAAGGCGATGTTAATAATACAAGATATGTATTGTATAACTGCACAGCTTCACGCCCAAGTATCACAGGAAACACAACAGAAAAAACAATCGAACCGGAAACCGAAACAATTACAATTACATCCGTAGCAATCCACAATGCTAATTTGGACAAGGACCTTGTTGTAGGCCATGTAAATGAATCTGAAACTCCATACGCTACATGGTACGATGCGGTATATCAGCCTACCGTTGTCGCAACATATTATACCGTAACATTCGACACAGACGGCGGCACAGCAATTGAAGATCAGCTTGTAAGAGACGGCCAGAAAGCAGAAGAACCTGCAGCACCGACTAAGAGTGGCTACACATTCGACGGATGGTTCGAAGAAGACACATTTACAACAGCGTTCGACTTCGACACACCGATCACCGCAAACACAACAGTATACGCTAAATTCAGCGTATAAATAAGGGGGCTAACATGACAAAGGACATAATAATCCGGGGTAAGACAATCACTTTTACTTCAAACGGCGCAACGCCTATATTTTTCAAGCAATTTTTTCATAAGGACCTGCTTAAATCAATATCAATGTCGGGGCAGGAAATTGAGATAGCAAGCGAGGATATTCCGGCGCTCGCTTTTATTATGGCAAAACAGGGCGACAAAGCAGATATGATGCACCTGAAAGAGGAACATTACATCGAATGGCTTTCTTTATTTGATCCATTAGACATTCCCATGAAGGGCGCTGAAATATTTGCTGTTTATCTATCAGATTCGATTCCGACGGAAGAGCCAAAAAAAAAGATGGACGAAAATCTGAGCGAATAACAAGCACTGCATTGTATCTGCTTAGATGCTATCAGATTGGCCTTAAATTGGCCGATATGGAGCAGCTAAGTTATGGAATGATCCTAGATATGATTACAGAGCTTAAGAACGATGAATACGAATATAAACAAATGGCGTCACAGGATGACATTGACAGATTTGCGAGGTAAGCAATGGCAGATAGGATTAAAGGCTTAAAAATTGTATTAGGAGCTGACACAAGCGAACTTGTATCGGCAATTTATAACGTAAATTCTGCCATTAGCAAAACGCAGGCTAATTTAAGAGATATTAACAAAGCTCTTAAGCTTGATCCTGGGAACGTTAATTTATTAAAAGATAAACAAAGTGAGCTGTCTTCAGCTATTGAGCAGACTAAGCAAAAGATCGAGGAAGAAGAAAAAGCGCTGCAGGCATTATCTGATAAGGGCGTCGATGAGACAAACGAACAGTTTCGAAATTTAAAGACGCAGATTGATATTGATAATGCGACACTTAAGGACCTGCAAAGCCAGATGAAGGACTTTGGAAGCGTTGGCAAGCAGGTTCTTCAGGATGTTGGTTCTAAAATGCAGGAAGTCGGCAAAAAGATTCAGAGCCTTGGCGATAGTATATCGTCAGTCGGTTCCAGTTTAACAACAAAGCTGACAGTTCCAATTGTGGCCGCCGGAACGACTGCGGTTGCTAAATTTGCCGAAGTTGACAAGACGATGAGCCTTGTCGCTCAGACGATGGGCATTGATGAGGAACAGGCCAACAGCTTAAACACTGCGATGGAAAATGCTGCAAAAAATTCAACTTTCGGCATGAACGATGCAGCTACAGCAATGCTAAATTTTGCCAGGGCAGGACTTAACGCCGAAGAAGCTGCCGCAGCAATCGCACCTGCAATGAATCTGGCCGCAGGAGCTGGCGGCGAATTGGAAGTCGTATCTGCAGGATTAACAGCAACAATTAACGGATTCGGAGACAGCTTCCAACAAACTGAATATTATGCCAACGTATTTGCAAACGCCTGCAATAATTCAGCGCTTGACGTTAACACGTTATCGGAAGCCATGAGCGTAGCAGCGCCTATTTTCGCAGCATCCGGCAAGACTGTAGAAGATGCAGCATTATATATGGGCATAATGGGAAATGCCGGAATTGAAGCCAGTGTTGCAGCAAATTCATTGAAGACCGGATTTGCAAGGCTGGCAGATGGAAGCGGCGAAGTCGGCAAAGAGCTGGAAGCTCTTAACGTGGAGATATTTAATTCTGACGGTACGATGCGCGACCTTGTTACCGTACAAAAAGAGCTGCATGATGCTTTCGCAGGACTATCTGAAGAAGAACAGCTTGCGGCAGCCAGCACGATTTTTGGAAAGAACCAAATGGCATCCTGGCTTGCACTTATCAATACAGCGCCAGCAGATGTAAGCGCATTGTCTGATGCAATTAATGTTACATCAAATACAACTCAGGAAATGGCTGACGCAATGATGGGCGGCTTCGGCGGATCAATCGAAAGTCTTAAATCAAGTATAGATGTATTAATGACATCCCTGGGCAGACTGGCAGCGGAATATTTGACACCAGTAATCGAGAAAATTCAGGGCGTTGTTGATAAATTTATGGCGCTGGATGATGAGACGAAAAATCATATTATCCAGATTGCCGGAATCGTTGCAGCCGTAGGACCGGTTTTATTGATCGTGGGAAAAGTAATAACAGGAATCGGGGCTGTAATATCTGCAGTCGGAACGATTACAACGGCAATCGGAGCTGTGATTCCAATTGTTACGGGAATAGGTTCCGCAATTGGCGCAGCGCTTCCGATAATTGCAGGAGTAGCCGCGCCCGTCTTGGGAATTGCCGCAGCAATTGGCGTGGTAATAGCTGCTATAGTCCAGATCATTAAGCACTGGGATGAAATTAAAGAGGCAACACTTAACGCGGTTACAAGCATGTCGACTGCCTGGGAAAATTTTAAAAACTTGGTTAGTCAAAAATGGACAGAAATAAAAACCAATGTAGTCAACGCAGTAAATAACATATTTACAAGCGTTGTAAATAAATTTGAACAAATGAAGACCAATACGGTCAATAAGATTACTAACCTAAAGACCAATGCGGTCAATACGTTCAATAACATGCGTGCTTCCATATCGTCAGTAATATCCAACATATATACTACGATAGTCAATGGCTTCCAGAATGCAGTAAGTTATATTACATCGCTTCCAGGCCGTGCAATTGGATGGGGGCGCGATATTATAAACGGAATAGTCAACGGAATTTACAACGCTTTTGGAAATCTTGTTAGTGCTGTATCTGATATCGCCAACACGATTGCAAGTTACATTCACTTTTCGGAGCCGGATGTCGGTCCTTTGGCTGATTTTCACAGTTACATGCCAGATATGATGCAGCAGCTTGCACAAGGCATTCAAAACGGAATCCCTAAGCTTGAAAATGCTATGTCTAGCATGACACAAAGCATGGTTCCGAGCTTCGGCAATGTAAATGGCGTTGCAGGTTCAGCCGGAGCAAATTCTACAACGACCAATTCAGTCAACATTAACGTTTACGGTGCGCAAGGGCAGGACGTGTCTGAACTTGCCGACCTTATTGAGCAAAAAATCGCAGATAACGTAATTAGACGCGGGGTAGCATTCGGATGATGCACTATTTAACATTTGCCGGAAAAAGTTCACATGATTTTGGAATCAGGATCAGCGGCGAAGGAACCTTTAACCGGCCAAAGCGAAAATATAAAGAATATGAAGTCACTGGCCGAAACGGTACGCTGCTTATTGATGAAAATTCTTTCGAGAATATTTCTGTTACTTATCCAAGTTACATGATCGAAGATATGCCGGATAAAGTTGAAGCATTTGCAAATTATATGAGCAGCTTCGCCGGCTATCAGAGATTAGAAGATACTTACGCGCCTGATGTCTTCAGATTAGCCCAATATTCCGATGGCCTTGACGTTAAATCAAGCGGGTATATGAACAGACACGGGGAAATGGATGTAATTTTTAACTGCAAACCTCAAAGATTCTTAAAAAGCGGAGAACTGCCGATTACATTCACATCAAATGGGACCTTATACAATGAGACACAATACGCCGCAGAGCCTTTAATAAGAGTTTACGGAAACGGCAACGGAAGCGTCGGCATTGGCAGTTATTTGATTACAATTACAAATCTTGACGTATATATGGATATCGACTGCGCTTTAATGGACGCATTTAAAGGGACATTAAACTGTAATAGTAAAGTATCTTTTAATGCTGATAATATCGCAATAAATTCCGGACAGAACGGCATTACGTTCACAGGCGGCATTACAAGCGTAGTAATTACTCCGAGGTGGTGGATACTATGAAGCCGATACTTTATGAAGGTACAGCTACAACTTTTCTAAATAATGGCCTGGGCAGATTATCAGACGCAATAAGCTGCAAAGTCACTGAAGAACGGAACGGCACATTTGAGCTTGAAATGACTTACCCGATTACCGGAATACATTACAGCGATATTGCAGAAAATCGGATAATTTTAGCGAAAACAGAAGATGGCGGAAATAACCAGGCATTTATAATTTATAAAATATCCAAGCCCTTGAATGGGATAATTACAATCAACGCGCAGCATATATCATATTTGCTAAACGGATATGTTGTAATGCCATTTAAGGCGGTATCCCTTGCTGATGCAATGGGAAAAATAAATACTTATGCAGTTCTTACTACCGGATTCACATTTACAACAGACATAATAAGCACTACAGCTTTTGAATTATCAAGCCCAAGGAATATAAGAAATCTTCTTGGCGGCGAAAGCGGTTCATTGTTGGATGTCTACGGCGGCAATGATTATAAATTTGATAATTTTAACGTAAGTCTCCTGGCAGATCGGGGAGCCGATAACGGCGTTACAATACGTTACGGGAAAAATCTTACAGACCTTAAAAGCGTAGATAATACAACAAATGTATATACTGGCATAGTTCCCTTTTGGGCGGATTCTGAAGGAAACAAAGTCTATATTGACGGATATGTGCTTTATTCTGAATATGCGGCTACATATCCGCATAAATATATTAAAGTCGTAGACTTTAGCAGCGAATTTGAAACGCAGCCAACACAGGCGCAGCTTTTGGCGAAAGCTGAAAGCTATCTGAACAACAACGAAGGCTGGAAAATTAAAAGAAGCATAGACGTATCTTTTATATCTCTTGCTCAGACAGAAGAATATAAAGATATTGCTCCATTGGAACGCGTGAAAATGTGCGATACTGTCACGGTCCAATATACTGCGCTAGGTATATCTTTCAAGACCAAAGTAATAAAGACTGTTTATGATGTCCTGACTGAAAAATACGACAGCATATCGCTTGGAGATACTACTTATACGCTTGCAAAAGCGCTGCAGGAAGTATCCAACGCAACAACAATGGCTGAGACAAACAGCGCAATCCAAGCAGCAGTAACCAGAGCGACAAATTTAATTCGTGGCGGATTGGGCGGCCATGTAGTAATGAGAGCTGACGGAGACGGACTTCCGCAGGAAATCCTTATCATGGATACAGACGATATTACTACAGCACAAAAAGTCTGGCGATGGAATTTAAACGGCCTTGGATATTCCAACACCGGATACGACGGCGAATATGGCACGGCAATAACAATGGATGGCCAGATCGTCGCTAATTATATTACAGCCGGAACATTTGACGGAGCACTTATTAGAGCTAACACAGTAAGCGCTAATGCTTTAAGCTTGGCAGCCAAAGAGGACCTTGGAACAATACACAGCTATATCGAAAAGGATTTAAGTCTTATTGCTTCATGGCAATGGCGGCCAATTGCAGATGGAACCGTGTCAATTGCTTCGATAGACGGGGATAGCTGCCTTGCGCTTAATGGTTCAAGCCTGGCAAATTTTGATGAGCAATATTACGCACAAACAACGATGGCAGGCTTTACTGGCAGCCCTACATTTACGATCACTTTCAAACAACGATTTGACAGGGATGTTTCAATTACTAGGCAGAGAAGCTTTTTTATTTACTACTATTGCTCTGATGATAATTTGTATTATACGTTTGTTGACTATATAAGCGGAGATTTTGAAGCCGGGCAATGGTACGAGTTCAGCTTTACATATACGCTTCCGGTCAAATCTGATACTTTGAATTTTACGCCACAATTCGGCTTATATCATGTGCCGGGTGCGGTCAGATACATTAAGGATATCAAAGTAAATGCAAGCATCGACAATTATGCCACAGCAACGATGGATTTTTCTCTTGACGGCTTAAGGCTTGCATTTGAAGAAATATCGCCAGATCACGATTACCTGCCATATGATACATGGGACAATATTGCCAGATGGAAAAATTGGTATCCTGATATGACGCCCGATCCTGAGTTTAGGATCGAGCAAAATGAAAAGTATGCTGTACTGGATGGAACAGAGCTGACAGGCTATAACGATTATGTAACCGTATATTTTGACAGCGATTACGCGGGAAAAGTCACTATTGATTTACATTTGAAAATCAGAGTCGACACAACGTTTACAATAACAGATTCAGGCTTTCGATTTGTAAGCTTAAGATATTACGACGAAGACAATATATTCCGCGTGCAAAGCGTGATTACTCCGTCGCAGGGAGAAGTTTTCGAAGCTGGAACAGTATACACATGGAATCGAACCGTAACGCTTTCTTATGCTGCTTACACACGCCCGCAGATTCATATTGCATATATTCCAGGCATAGAATTATACATCAAAGAACTTACAGCAACCGGCAAAGGCGACAATTACAAATCAACTCAGATATCAGTTAATCCCAGCGGATTAAGCTCAGTTGTTCAGGCAGGTCAGATAATATCGACAATAAATCAAAGTGCTGAACAACTTACAATACAAGCTTCAAAGATTGATTTGACGGGAGATTTAACGCTTAAAGGTCAATTCACAGCATATGATCCTGACGACCTGACTAATTATATCGATATGACCGAGGGCGAAATTACAGTTGTAAATAATGGCGATGTCATTTTTACAATCGATTCAGATCCTTTGATTGGAAGCAAGCCAGGCATATTTTTTGGAGATCCTGAAGATAGCTCACAGCTTGCAAAACATACTCATATTGATAATGACATGGTTACATGCCCGAACTTATATGCCAGAAGCACCGGAGATTATGAAAGCGATTTCGACACTCAGAGCACCGACATTGTAAGTATGGTATGCGAAGGCGAAGCAAATTTTTACGGCGGAATCATAGTAAAGTCTGATGCTTCACAGACCGGCGGCGTTACAAATACAAATTCATTTCATAACAATACAATATTTTATGGAAATGTATACAATTCAAGTGGCGGGACGGTTTTTGTTTCAGATCAGAGAAAAAAGAACAGCATCGAAAATTTGGCCGTTGATAAGGCGAGAAGCTTCCTGATGAATTTGAAAGCGCGGGTATACAAATTCAATGAGGATATTTCAAAATCCGGGCGCAAGCATCATGGATTTATAGCGCAGGAAGTCAAGCAGGCCATGAGCGAGGACTGGGGCGTATATATTGACGATAAAGAAAATGATTTTATCGGACTTAGATACGACGAATTTATCGCAGATATGGTTGCAGTAATTCAGGACCAGCAACGACGCATAGAAGCGTTAGAAAGGGCATTAAATGACAAGCCAAACAATTAATCTTAATTTAATCCCTAACGGCGTAATGCCCGTGTTGTATGTCTCACAATACGACAAGGGGCAGACGTGGAATTTTAATATTTATTCCGGTTCACAAACTTTCACAATTCCAACAGGCACAGGCATTGTAATTCAGGGCACAAAAAAAGATAATACTGGGTTCCAGTATCCTTGCACTTATTCCGGAAACGTAGTTACTGCCACAGAACAGCAGCAAATGACGGTTTATTCCGGAAAAGTAGAATGTGAGCTTGTTCTTACCAAGAACTCAGAGCTTATCGGAAGCTTGAATTTTATCCTGCAGGTTGAACCGGCAGCGCTGCAGGAAGATACAGTTATCAGTGAAACAGAGCTGCCGCTTATCGAACGGGCCGTCGAAATTGCGCAGGAGATAGACCAAAAGCTTGAAATCGCGGAAGGCTACACAGAAGATGCGGAAGCCTGGGCGAATGGTACAAGGAATGGCACACCGATTGGGAGCAGTGATCCTGCTTACAATAAGAATGCCAAATATTATGCCGACAATTTTGTCGGATATGTAACCGACACGCAATATACAGCAATTAACACGCTATTCAATTCTTAAGAAGGGGGCGCAAAATGGTAACATTATCGAAAGACGATACTACTAATGAGCTTAGTTTTAAGGGCTTATCCACGGACACAAAGCCGACTGTAAATTACAATTCGCTTAAGATTACAAACGGTTCGACGTTCTTCCAGATGGACACGCAGGAAGTATATTTCTATGACGAAGCAACGGAGAGCTGGCTTGCACAGCCTTAAAAGGGGGATAGCATGAAAGATATTGAAATACTTAGCATTGCGAAAACCTACGTAAATGAGACCGTAATCGGAATGGGAGCACTTAAGGGCGCACCCTGCCAGATTAAAAGCATTGTCGAAAATCCCACAGGCGTTTGGACAATTACATTCGAATGGGAAGATACAACCGGAGCGACACATACAGATGCGCTTGTTTTGCACGACGGCGCAGCAGCATCCAGTTATCCGTCGTTATCAAATCTTCCGACAATTAACGGCGTAACAATTACGGGAGATATGTCCGGATCAGATTTAGGGCTGGCAAATCTGGCCGCACTTGCTGCCGTAGCTACATCCGGAGATTATGCCGATTTATCAAATCTTCCGACACTTGGAACGGCTGCAGCTAAAGATTTTATTGTGGCAGTTGTAGAGAACAGCGCTAATCTTGTTACATCCGGCGGAGTATTTGCAGCAATAGCCGCGCTTCAGGAAGCAATTGAGACAGCTCTTGCCGATAAGGTTGATAAGATCACAGGCAAGGGCCTTAGTACAAATGATTACACAAATGCAGCCAAAGCTATTGTTGATTCGGTTACTACTAACCTGGAAAATAAAGTCGATAAAATTGTCGGAAAAGGTTTAAGCACAAATGACTATACAGATGCAGCTAAAGCTATTGTTGATTCGGTTACTACTAACCTGGAAAATAAAGTTGATAAAATTGCCGGCAAAGAATTAAGTACAAATGATTTTACTAACGCTTTAAAGACCAAGCTGGAAGGGATAGCTGAAGGCGCACAAGTCAACAAGCTTGAAAGCGTAAAACTGAATGGAACTGCGCTTACAATAGACGCTAACAAAGCTGTTAACGTGGCCGCTGTAACATCAATTAGCGTTCAGGGCACAGCTCAGACGGTAACAGACGGCGCGGTTGATTTGGACGTGCTTACATCTGATCAGCTAGGATTTGTCTCAGATACGCAATATACGGCTATTCAGACGTTATTTGCATAAACAGAAAGGAGATTGAAACATGCAAGCAATCACGAAAGTTTTTTCGGAAATTGTCAAGCCGTATATCGATACGGTAAAACAGACTTTAACTCAACAGATAAATGTAAGTGATGCTAAGAATTTATGCCCTACAATGAATCCGTCAGACCCTTTAACACTTGAATCATGGAGTAATTATTTTAAAATCAATGCTGATGGTTCAATAACGGCAAATGGAACCCCGCCAGGCAGAGTAAGCATAGCTTCAAGAGTAGTTCTTCCAGCAGGTCAATACATCATGAATGGTTGTCCTAGTGGAGGAAATTGGAACTCTTATAGAATTATGTTTCTAAAATATACTCCTTCCGAAACTGTCGTTTATGCAGATGCAGGCTCAACTCCAACTACTGTTACACTTGATGAAGAAACAGAGGTTGTTATTAGGGTGGATTTATATGGAAATTACACAGCAAGTAATATTGTTTATAAACCTATGATTTGTCTTAAATCTGCTTACGACCTTGACCCGTCTTATGCTCCACCAGCTAAAACCAACCAACAACTCACCAAAGAAACCGCAGAACTCATTGACAATCAGAATGTTAATGGTGTTGTGAATATGTTGCCACTTTCCTTTACTACACAAGTAATAAGTAATCTCACAATCACAAGGAATAATGATGATACTATTACTGTTTCCGCACCTAGTTATCCATACACTATTGATAATGGTGGCAATAACATTACATTTGCAATAGGTACATTTATAGGCGATGGAAAAACTTATAAACTAAGTGGTTGTCCTAGTGATGGTGGAGATAGTTCTTATGAGATATATCTCAATCCTAGTTACAAAAAAGATGAGGGTAATGGTTTAATATTTGCCTTTGTAAATGGAACTTCTTATAATGTAAGAATTGCACTTACAGATGGGTATACTCTTACAAAAGAACTCACATTCAAGCCCATGATAACAGTACCATTTTACAAGGGTGATTATGTTCCTTATGCTAAAAGTAATAGGGAATTAACTGAACTTACATCTCAATTAGCACTTAGCGTTATTTCTGGAAATGCTGGAACTGTATTCAATATATCATGCGATACTCCGTATGCGCGTGCTTTAGTTATTACTCCGTATTCAATTGGTAGTATAGCTTATTGGAGTGGTACGTTCCACTACATTCCATTAGCTGTTAATCAAGCCATAACAGTTGCATCAAGCAACGAGTCATCAACAGGATTAACATTGACATTCAGCTCCGTTGTCAACATTACTATTATGAGCTTAACAAATCAAAATGATATTTGGAGCGGAACAAAAGTTTCTTAAATAATTCAAAGAAAGAGAGGAAAAACAAATGAATTATCTTATCGAAGTAACAAACTACAATGATGGTACACCCGTAGCAACAGGAATGTACCCCTACGAAACAGAAATGGAGGCTATTGCAAACTTCCATTCAAAGATGGGTGGTGCTATGAAGAATGAGAAGTACGCAAGTGAGCT
>AUXO017810231.1_pt1 | contig 32910 bp, 20 predicted proteins | sample 768731 | NCBI WGS metagenome assembly AUXO01 (sample SAMN02715735, study PRJNA202380) | gut metagenome | biome: sheep rumen | host: Ovis aries | place: New Zealand: Palmerston North
CGCCACTTCCGGACAGTACAGCGTGAAACTGTACGTGTCCAGTGCAATGGCTTTTTTCTCAATGATAGGGTATAAACCCTGTGTGTATTTCATATGCTTTTTTCCTTTCTTTGCTTGATAAGTTTTATCAAGTCCATAATCCCATAGTAAACCAGAACGGGGACTTCCACAAATGCAATCACAATCCCAATTCCAAAATAAAATATGTTGTCAAGAAATTTGAATGTGATATAGAAATATAATATCGTCAGTAGAAACGCTGCCAATCCTGTGAAAATATTCGTTTTGTAGGTATCCTATTTCGCCCATTGATTTCAACCACCGTCTCAATTGCAAATTCTGTCAGATTTTCGTAATATCCACTAACTCAACGTCTTCCAAAGTTCTACCAGAGCGCAGGACATTCGCCAAGGCGTTGGCGGTGTCGATAGCCGTTAATGAGCAGATAGAGCGTTCAATTGCTTTACGGCGCATTTTCACGCTGTCACGGGCTGGAATTCTGCCCTTTGCAGACGTTGAAATCATGTAGTGAATTTTTCCGCTTTCGAGTAAGTCAATGGTATTGGGGTGACCCTCTGAAATTTTTCTGACGGTATTCGTGGCAATCATGTTATGATTCAGATAGCTTGCTGTTCCGCTGGTTGCGTAGAGATTAAAGCCCATCTGAGAGAATTTATCAGCAATGCGGACAATTTCCCTCTTTTCGCTGTCACGGACGGAAATCAGAACTCCGCCTTCCTTTTTGAGGTCGTAACCAGCAGCGACTAAGCCTTTCAAGAGTGCATCTTCAAATGTATGACCGATTCCCAGACATTCACCAGTGGATTTCATTTCAGGGCCAAGCATGGTGTCAACGTCCTGCAATTTCTCAAAGCTGAATACAGGGACTTTTACTGCGACATAATCCCCTTCAGGATACAAGCCGGATTCATAACCAAGTTCTTTCAAGGTTGCACCAAACATAATTTTTGTTGCAATATCAACCATGGGAATGCCTGTCACCTTGCTGATGTATGGCACAGTACGAGACGAACGAGGGTTGACTTCAATCACATACACTTCCCCACGATAGACAACATACTGAATGTTGACAAGCCCATTGACGTGCAGAGCTAATGACAAGCGTTTTGTGTACTCAATAATCGTTTCACGAACTTTTTTCGAGAGATTCTGTGCCGGATAAACTGAAATTGAGTCACCGGAATGCACACCGGCTCTTTCGATATGCTCCATGATTCCCGGAATAAGGAAATCTTTTCCGTCGCAGATAGCATCCACTTCCACTTCCGTACCCATCATGTACTTATCAATCAATACTGGATTTTCAATCATGTGGGAAGTAATAATTTCCATATATTCCTCAACATCCTGAACGGAATGTGCAATAATCATATTCTGTCCGCCCAATACATAAGAAGGTCTTAACAATACCGGATATCCCAGTTTTTCAGCGACTTTCACAGCTTCCTTTGTTGTCATGACAGTATAGCCCTGCGGTCTGGGGATACCGCATTGTTCCAAAAGTTCGTCAAAACGTTCACGGTCTTCGGCTGCATCGATGTCGTCAGCGGACGTGCCTAAAATATTCACTCCACTGTCTGCGAGGTGACGAGTTAATTTAATCGCAGTCTGACCGCCGAACTGCACCACAACACCATAGGGCTTTTCAGTGGCAATAATATTATCAACGTCTTCCGGTGTGAGGGGGTCAAAATACAATCTGTCTCCGGTATCGAAATCAGTTGAAACAGTTTCGGGATTATTATTGCAAATGACTGCTTCATAGCCTAATTCCTTCAACGTCCACACACAATGCACTGAGCAGTAATCAAATTCGATACCTTGCCCAATTCGGATAGGGCCAGACCCGAACACGATAACTTTTTTCTTTCCGGTGTTGCGGTGCTGAATAAATTCTTCGGCTTCGTTTTCGCTGTCGTAGGTCGAATAAAAGTAAGGTGTTTCTGCTTTGAATTCGCCTGCACAGGTATCCACCATCTTGTAAACTGCGTTTTGATGGATGGGGCATTTCTGACCGGACATTCTTTCAATGGTCTTGTCGAGATAGCCCATATTTTTGGCAGTGAGGTATTTTTCTTGAGTGAGTTCACCCTCTGCAAGCCATTGTTCCAATTCAACCAGATTCAGGAGTTTATCAAGAAACCATTCATCAATTAAAGTAATTTCGTGGATTTTCTCAATGGATACGCCTTTTTTAAGCAGTGCAAACACCTCAAAAGAGCGTTCATCTTCCACACCTTTTTTGACGTGTTCCAACAATTCTTCCACAGACATTTCCTCGAATTTTTTCATATTCATAGAGTCGATGCCTAATTCTGTTGAACGAACGGCTTTCATCATAGCTTGTTCGAAACTTGTCCCAATTGCCATGACTTCGCCAGTGGCTTTCATTTGCGTACCAAGGGTACGTTTTGCATAGACGAATTTATCAAAAGCCCATTTCGGGAACTTCACAACGACGTAATCAAGCGCAGGTTCAAAGCAAGCGTAAGTTTTTCCGGTAACCTGATTGATAATTTCGTCAAGGGTGTAACCGATAGCGATTCTTGTCGCCACTTTTGCAATGGGGTAACCAGTCGCCTTTGATGCCAATGCAGACGAACGGGACACACGAGGATTCACTTCAATGACAGCATATTCCATGCTTTCCGGATGCAATGCGAATTGACAGTTACAACCGCCTTCCACTTTCAATTCAGAAATGATATTCAGGGAAGCCGTTCTCAACATCTGATATTCTCTGTCGGATAATGTCACCGCCGGAGCGATAACAATGCTGTCACCAGTATGCACTCCAACAGGGTCGAAATTTTCCATGGAACATACTGTAATCACGTTTCCTTTTCTGTCACGGATAACCTCGAATTCAATTTCTTTCCAACCACTGATACATTTTTCAATGAGTACCTGTGTAATGGGGGAAAGCCGTAAACCATTGGTGGCAATGTCTCGAAGCTGTTCTTCATTATTGGCAATTCCTCCGCCAGTACCGCCCAATGTGAACGCCGGACGGACTATCACCGGATAATCAATCACCTTTGCAAATTCGACAGCATCCTCAACAGTTTCCACGACTTTGGAAGGAATGCAGGGTTCACCGATTTTTTCCATGGTATCTTTGAAAGCCTGTCTGTCCTCTGCCTTGTGGATGGTTTCAGGATTTGCACCCAATAATTTGACATGATGCTTGTCAAGAAATCCTTCTTCCGCCAACTGCATGGAAAGTGTTAAACCAGTCTGACCGCCTAATGTTGACAATACGCTGTCAGGCTTTTCAATTTCAATGACACGCTTCACACAATCCAGTGTCAGCGGTTCAATATAGATATGGTCAGCCATTGCCTTGTCTGTCATGATGGTGGCAGGATTGGAGTTAATCAGTACAACTTCCAGCCCCTCTTGTTTCAAAGCACGGCAAGCCTGTGCGCCTGCATAGTCAAATTCCGCAGCTTGTCCAATGACAATAGGTCCTGAACCGATTACCAATACTTTTTTAATGTCCTTGCGAAGTGGCATATTACTTTCCCTCCTTGTAAGCATCCATACGGTTGGTGAATTCGTCAAACAGATATGCAGTATCTAAAGGTCCTCCATGTGCTTCCGGATGGAACTGGACAGTGAAACAGTTGATATTTTTATAACGAACTCCCTCACAGGTTTTGTCATTGGCATTGATATGAGAAACTTCACCAATTTCAGGATTCAGACTCTCGCCAACAACTGCATAGCCATGATTCTGGCTTGTAACGTAAGTTTTCCCGCTTGCCAAATCAATAACAGGCTGATTTGCACCTCTGTGACCGTACTTGAGTTTTTCCGTCTTTGCGCCCATTGCGAGAGCCATTAACTGATGTCCCAGACAGATACCAAACATAGGAATTCCCAATTTTGAAATCTCTTTCAGGTTTTCAATGACAGTCACATTTTCGGCAGGGTCGCCCGGACCATTGGAAAGCATAATTCCATCAGGGTTGATTTCCTCAATGGTCTTTGCATCTGTATCCGCCGGAACAACGATAATTTCACACCCACGATTCATGAGGGATTTCCGGATATAGCGTTTATAGCCGAAATCCATCAGGACAACACGATATTTCACGGATTCAGGGGTATAGGTATGAATTTCGGGAGTGGTGACATTTTCCACCGCCTTTTCAATATGACAGGATGCAAGCAGATTCTGAATTTCGTCCTTGATTTCGTCGGGGTTTGTAGTGGTGATAATGCCGTTCATGACACCAGTTTCACGGATGATTTTCGTTAAATGCCTTGTATCAATGCCGTAAATGCCAATCACATTCAAGCGTTTCAGAAAGTGGTCAATGCTGTCTTCTGAACGGAAATTAGACGGCGCATTGCACCACTCTCTGACAATATAACCGCTGACATATGATTTTGTCGATTCATAATCCTGAGAATTGACACCATAATTGCCAATCAGGGGGAAAGTCTGCGTGACAATCTGACCATAATAACTAGGGTCGGTCAAAGTTTCCTGATACCCTGTCATTCCGGTTGTGAAGACGACTTCGCCGGAAGTAATGCCCTCTGCGCCGAAACTTTTCCCCTTGAAAACACAGCCATTTTCAAGAACCAGCCAAGCAGGCTTGCTTTCTTTCATCAATGCCATAAACCTACATCCTTTCTTTGTATTGGATTTTAATTACTTGATTTTCACGAAAGAGGTAATGTCGTCACGCATCCGGATTGCTTCACGTCTGGCAGCCTTTGCGAACTCCTGCGGGTCACAGCCTTCTTTCTGGTAAGCGCACATGATAGCTCTGGAAGAATTGACAATACCGCCGAGACCGTTTTCATCAAACGCACCAGCGACACCTTCCGCACCGCCTCCCTGTGCGCCGTACCCCGGAACGAGGAAGAATGTGTGGGGCAGTCTTGCACGGAGTTCTTTCAGCTGTGCCGGATAAGTCGCACCGACTACCGCACCGACTGCGGAATAACCAGATTTTCCGATGGTATCAGCTCCCCATTTTTCGCACAAATCGCCCATTCTTGCATAAAGCGGTACGCCGTCCATTAACTGGTCTTGCAGTTCGCCCGAAGACGGATTCGAAGTCTTGACAAGTACGAAAATACCCTTGTCTCTCGTCTTGCAGACTTCCAAAAGGGGAGTGATTCCGTCCGTGCCAAGATACCCGTTGACAGTCAAAGCATCTGCGCCGAACGGTTCAAGCTCATTTTCCCCAACCATGACCGTGCCCAGATGTGCAGCAGTATAAGCCTGCATGGTTGCGCCGATGTCGTTTCTTTTTCCGTCGGTGATGACAAACATTCCCTTTGCCCTTGCATAACGAATGGTATCTTCAAGGGTTTTCACACCAGCCCAGCCGTACATTTCATAATATGCCGCCTGCGGTTTGATAGCCGGAACAATATCATAAATTTCGTTGATAATCGCCTTGTTAAATGCAAAAATCGCACTTGCAGCGGCTTTCAGACTGCATCCGTCTTCTTCACGGTATTTTGCCTTGAGAAATTCCGGAACGTAGTCAAGCTTCGGGTCAAGCCCTACCACAGAGGGGTTGCCAGTTTCCTTAATCTTTGCAATCAATCTTTCGAATCCCATAATTATGACTCCTTTCGAGTTTTTTTCGGTTTTTTGGTTTCTTTAGGTTCTTCGTATTCATAACGGATTTCGCCGTTTGAAATCGTCATCATGACTTTTCCGGTCAGTTCCATGTCACGGAAAGCGGTATTGCATGATTTGCTGTGCAATTTTGTGACATCAACAACCCATTTTTTGTTAAGGTCTGCGAGAATTAAATTTGCAGGGGCATGAACTCGGATTGTTTCACGGGGGAGACCTAAAATCCTTCTTGGGTTAATGTTCATCAGCTCATTGATTCGTTGCAGGGAAATTTTACCAGTATGGTACAACGCTGTCAGAACAGCTGCGAAAGAAGTTTCCAGACCTACAATTCCATTAGGGGCTTTTTCGAAATCTGCTTTCTCCTCTTGGGTATGGGGTGCATGGTCAGTGATAATGCAGTCAATTGTTCCGTCAATCACAGCTTCTTCAATGGCTTTCCGGTCGGATTCTTCACGAAGAGGGGGATTCATGCGGTCATTGGCATTGCGTGAGCGCAGTTTCTCATGCGTCAGCATGAAATAATGCGGAGCTGTTTCACAAGTCACCTGTACCCCTAACTGTTTCGCCGTGCGGATAATGTCAGCACAGCCCTTAGTGCTGATATGGCAGATGTGAACTTTTCCTTGTACAGAATTTGCGAGAATAATTTCTCTTGCAGTAATATACTCTTCGGAGCTTCTGTCCATGCCCTTCACACCGAGTTCCTCCGACACAGAGCCTTTGTGCATGATTCCGCCGTTGATGATATTCAAATCTTCACAGTGGGATGCAATAAGCATATTCGCTTCTTTGGCTTTTTTGAGAGCGACTCTCATCATTTCGGCATTTCTGACGGGTTTTCCGTCATCTGAGAGAGCCGCTGCGCCGTGGGCTTTCAGCTCCTCAAAATCGGTTAATTCCTTGCCTTTCATGCCCTTTGTGATACAAGCAACCGGATACACTCTGACACCTGTTCCCTTTGCCTTGTCGATGATATACTGCAAAATCTCCGGAGAATCAACAGGCGGTGTGGTGTTGGGCATGGCAAGCACTCCGGTGACACCTCCGGCTAATGCCGCCTGACAGCCTGTGAGAATATCCTCCTTGTGGGTCTGTCCGGGGTCACGGAAATGCACATGCATATCAAAGAATGACGGCATAGCAATCAGTCCCTGACCATTGATAACACGGTCACAAGGTTCGTCAATCCCTGATGCAATTTTAGCAATTTTTCCGTTTTGAATCAAGATATCTGTTACACTATCAAGATTCTTGTCAACTGCATGAACGTTCTGAATCAGTATTTTCATGAAACAGCTCCTTTCTGCCGGAATTCCGGCTCTTTCATAAATTCATTTTACAAAAAAGCACCTGTATGACAAGTGCTTTTCTGAAAAAAGTTTTGTTTTAACCAGCAAGGTCGGCATTGGTAACAACGCCCTCTGCATCAATATCGGCTACAATCGCATGACATGCAAAATAATCAGGACGACAGCGTAAAAATACCTGAATACCTGCCTTGACTGCACCCTCGCTGAGGTCAATGGTTACATTGTCAAGATGAATGCTGTTAATGAAGTCTTCTTCCGTGATGGGAAGGAATACCTTGCTTCCGTCGTCAACAACATAACATACCTGCTCTTCGTCCTGTGCCTGCGGATAGGTTGCGCACCATTGCTCAGCAATGCCGATAATTCCGCCGGCAATGAGAGAACGTGCAATATAATCCCTTGCATCTCCGAGCCAGTTCAGCTTTTCATTGACAACGGCAATATATTTGCAAATATCTGCTTCGGGGTCGTCAGAATCTTCGCTGAAATCAACATCAACGTCACAAACATCTTCTCCCCACATGGTAAACGAACCAGAGAAACCAGAAGAACCATCAAATTCAAAGTCAGAAACCTGAATGGGGTACTCAAACCCTCCAGACTTTTCTTCCTGCTGTGCTTCTTCTACTCCCTCATGAATCACGTCTACGACTTCACCGCAGTTTCTGCAAACATAAGCACGGATGAACTCACTGGGCATAGGAAAGCTTGCATTTTCGCCCTCCGGCGTAAATAATAATCCTTCCGGTGAAGAAATTTCACCGATGATAATATCGTCACTCTGACAGCTGGGGCATACTTTATTCATAAATAATCCTCCTTTATTGATTACTTCATTTTATTGTATCTTCATCTGGAAACCGTTGACTGTGACTTCCTGATTGTCAAGGGAAATCATCAGGAAACGGCGACCATCAATTTCACGGGTGGTAATTCTGTCGGTAGGGTCTCCGCTGATGTTCACGGTAATTCCCTCTGAACTGAGTGTTGTCTTGCTGTCGGTCAAATTGGATGCCATGAAATAATTTCCCTCCGTTGCTTCCTGATAGAGTTTCTGCGCCTCTTCTGCGCATTCCTGAGAAACTCCGGAATCAAGAAGAACGTCACGGACAAAAATATCACTCACTACAGGCGGTTCAGGTTCATTGGCAAAGGTCTTTGCATAGTCCTGAATTTTTTCGTTGACACTGGCAATCACATTCAAATTGAGTTCCTCGCCAACTGCCTTGTCAAGCACCGCACGGAATGTCTCTTTCTCTTCCTCTGCGGAAAGGATGAACTGACAGCCAAGAACATCTTCAATGATAGACACATTGGGGTCTTTGGGCTTTTTGGTGAAATACATGACGTGATTCACATCAGGTCCTCTGCCTGTGAAAGTCGGGAACAGGAAGCCATCTGTCGGGGCATCAGCAACCACTCTGTCAAACTTGGTCTTGCGGATGATGTTGTTTTCGTCCTCGTCATAAATCAGACCGTCCACACGGGATTCAACAGGACAAACCGCACCGACAAGGAAATGAAATTCCCGTGCATCATATTTATTTTTTTCGCCGAACTTGTTTTTCTCGAAAACAGTATATGTACACTGTGCCACAAACAGCGCATAGGGGAGTGTATAGACCATTTTTTCTGTGATGTGTGCAACGAATTTATCCATTTGTTCTTCATCCGTCAGTCCTTTTTGAAGCAGTTCCCACAACAAATTCTGTGGCTGGTCTTCTTCATAGGTTTCATTCGGGAAGGGATATTCAATCAGCCCTTTTCCTAATGTCCCTTTCAGGACTTTTTCAAGAGTTGTGTACAGAACGCTCATTTCTTCCTGCGGAATCTCTGCAAATGTGCGGACAGTACGAAAACGCTGTGTTTTTTCGGAATCAATGAAAGTAGAAAAGACTTTTTCAACAACTAAAAGGTCATCTTCCGGAAAAAAATGCTTTTTCAGCTCCGCCAAATCCTTCTTGTTCATAGTAGTTGCTCCTATTCTTCTGTTTTGATACAGAGTTATTCATAATACAATTCTAACATACAATACACTTGACAGTCAATATACAACTTAAACAAATAAAAGTTCATGATTTTGTCTGATTTTTACGTTTCTGTCAATTCCCTGCCTGTATAGAATGACTAATTTTCATTGAAATATTGTGGAAATTCTGGGGTTTTGCAGAAATCGGAGAAATATGGAAAACGGCAAAATCAGCATTTTTTTGATGAATCGGTTGAAAATTTCCTCTTGCATATTTCTCAGAATTGTGTTATACTTAATATATCCTATTTTACAAAAAGAAAGTGAGGTCAGTTTCATGAAATACGGATTTGTGAAAGTTGCCTGTTGTGCCCCTGCGCTGAAAGTTGCAGACTGTGAATACAATGTCACTCAGATGCTGGAGGAAGCAAAAAAAGCAAATCAGAAAGGTGTGAAAGTTCTCTGTTTTCCGGAACTTTCCGTAACAGGTTACACTTGCGGAGACTTGTTTTTGCAGGATACTTTGATTGGTTCAGCAGAAGAAGAGCTGATTCGCCTTGTAAAGGGGACAGCAAAATATGAAATGATTGTCATTGCCGGTTTTCCGTTTGTGCAGAATAACAGACTTTTCAATTGTGCAGGAATCATTTACAAAGGCGAAATTCTGGGAATCGTCCCGAAAACGAACATTCCCAATTATGGCGAGTTCTACGAAGCAAGACATTTTTCAGCCGGTTATCCTGCCGGATACTGTGTGAACATCGGGAACTATGCGGATGTTCCTTTCGGAACAGACCAGATATTCACCTGTGAAGAATTGCCGGATTTCTGTTTTGGTGTGGAAATCTGCGAAGATTTATGGGTCAGCGATACCCCGTCCGTGAAACTGGCGCAAAATGGTGCAGTGATGATTTTCAATCTCTCTGCGAGTGACGAAGTAATTGGCAAAAAGGAATACCGCAGGACACTTGTAAAAGCGAAATCGGGAAGCCTGCTTTGTGCGTATGCATACGCAGATGCAGGAATCGGAGAATCCACACAAGATATGGTCTTTGCAGGTCATCAGCTCATTGCAGAAAATGGCACAATCCTTGCGGAATCCGGACTGTTTGAGGGCGGTATGATTGTTTCTGACATTGATGTTTTCAGGCTGAATTACGAAAGAAGACGTTCTTCCACTTGGAAATCAGCCGAACCTGAGGAAGAATATTATAACCCCAGATTCTCCATGAAACTCACAGAAACCACGTTTGACCGCACATTCCCGAAACATCCCTTTGTACCGTCTGATAAAGCCATTCTTGACGACAGATGCGAGGAAATTTTAACCATGCAGTCTGTCGGACTGATGACAAGATTAAAGCATATCAACGGTAAAAAGGCGGTTGTGGGACTTTCCGGCGGTCTGGATTCCACACTGGCATTGATTGTCATGACCCATGCATTTGACAGGCTCGGCATTGACCGTTCCGGTATTATCGCCGTGACAATGCCCTGTTTCGGTACGACTGACCGCACCTATACAAACGCCTGCAAACTTGCCAAGGCTTACGGTGTCACTCTGCGAGAAATTCCCATCCGTGACAGCGTGAGACAGCATTTCAAAGACATTGGTCATGATGAAAATATTCATGATGTCACCTATGAAAATTGTCAGGCACGAGAGCGCACTCAGGTGTTAATGGACATTGCCAATCAGGTGAATGGTATTGTTATCGGGACAGGTGATTTGTCCGAACTGGCATTAGGATGGGCAACCTATAACGGCGACCATATGAGTATGTACGGAGTCAACAGCTCCATCCCGAAAACGCTCGTCCGCTATCTGACCGCTTATGAAGCAAGCCATTCTGACGGCGAACTGAAAACAGTCCTGCTTGACATTCTGGATACCCCTGTCAGCCCTGAACTTCTTCCCCCTGATTCTGACGGCGATATTGCACAGAAAACAGAGGATGTTGTCGGTCCTTATGAACTGCATGATTTCTTTTTGTACTATATGGTAAGAATGGGCTTCTCTCCTAGTAAAATCTATCGTTTAGCAGTCAATGCCTTTGCAGAGGATTACACCGAAGAAATCATTCTGAAATGGGAGAAAAAATTTTATTGGCGATTTTTCTCACAGCAGTTCAAGCGTTCCTGTCTGCCAGATGCCCCCAAAGTCGGAACAGTCACCCTTTCCCCACGAGGTGACTGGAGAATGCCAAGTGATGCTTGTGTCAATCTCTGGATGAAGGAACTCAACGACATTCAGAAAGAACTTGAACTCCGCAGAAGAGCTGAGAAAAAAGTAGATGATGCAGTACAGTTTGCGGAATCTGTCGGGAATACCGTCAGCGACATTGCCGAAACTGTCGGAAATGCCGTTTCGGATGCAGTCGGGACAATTTTAAATTCTTCTGACCCCGAAAATTTTAGCCGTCGTATGCAGGAACGCAGTTCCGAAATCGCCGACTTTTTTACCTCCAAATTTGAACGCTTCATGAAAGAGGCGGAGAAAGCGGTTCAGAATGAGGCTGAAACTGCCGGAACTCCCGATTCTGAGGAAGAGAACCCCGAACCTATTTCACCAGAAACAGACAATGTTTCTGATATTTCAGACCAAGAAGGCGGTGAATAAAATTGTCAAAAAAGAAAAAAGAAAAGGGGAAACTCAAAGAAAAAATGAAAGAAGCCAAGGACAAGGAAAAAAGATATTTTCTGATTGATTACGAAAATGTCCATATGGCTGGTCTGGCTGGTGTGGAAGAACTTACCAAGAACGACAAGGTGTTTATTTTCTACAGTCAGAATGCGGATTCCCTTAATTTCGAGGTGATGAAACTCATCTCCACAACCAAGGCTCGTGTGGAATATATCAAAGTTGATACGCAGGGGAAGAATGCGCTGGATTTCCAGCTTTCTTCCTACATAGGCTACCTTTTGGGACAGGATGAAGGCTGTGAATGCTATATTGTCAGTAATGACAAAGGCTATGTCAATGTACAGATTTTCTGGTTCAAATTGGGTCAGAAAGTCAAGCTTATTCCCAATATTCGGGAAAGAAGAATTGCAACTGTCAAACAGCAGGATATTATTGATGTGATTATGACAGTCTCCATTCTTAACGATGCCGAAAAAACACAGGCTTCCGACCTCGTTTGGAAGCACATGAAAACAGGCTCGCCCCATCTGGCACATATCAAAGTTGGTATCAATAATGATTTGGTTCATGCGCTGGGCGGAGAGAAAACAAAGGCGATTTTCAATGCCATTCGTCCGTTAATGAAGTAAAGGAGCTGTCAGATGAAACGCTATTTTTTAATCGACTATGAAGCAGTGCAGAATCTTGACGGTATCGAAAATCTCAATGAAACGGATGTTGTAATTCTTTTGTTCATGGACGACAGCAAGGGTGTGAGTTTCCGCACCCTTGCCAAAATGAACGCATCCAAAGCCGAAATCCAGCAGAAATTTGTCAACGGCAAGAACGAAACAGATATGTGTTATGCAGTAGCTTTTATTATCGGACAGATTTCATCAAAGGGCGACGAAATTATTTTGATTGCAAAGTCAAATGATTTTTCATTGTTCCTGAAAACGTTCACAGAAGATGCAAATATCAAACTCTCTGATTATGAGAGCATTGAGAATTTTCTCAAGAATGAGCCGGAAGAAATCGAGGAAGAGCCAGAAGCACCCTCTTTCAATGGAAAGAGCAATGATGACTACAATGAATTACTAATTAAATTCGGGATAACAGTACCACCATTTTTCGATAGAATTATCAACTTCATCGAAAAATCTCGCCATACTTTGATTGCAGATGCAAATATTATTTACCGCCTTGCTTTATTATTCTGGGCGGTGAGAGATGCTCCAAAGGAAATCAATGAAAAAATTGATGCTGTTTCTGATATTACGAAATGGAAAAGGCGAGCACTGGAAGCATATGTTGCTTGGTATCAAGAAATATTAAAGGAGGAAAATTTACAATGACCTACAAAGAAAGTTTTATTCAATTTATGGTAGAGTGTGGAGTACTCACATTTGGAGAATTCACGCTCAAATCCGGCAGAGTTGCACCGTATTTCATCAACTGCGGTAACTACAAGACAGGCGGACAGCTCCGCCGTCTGGGCGAATATTATGCAACCTGCATTCATGAAAATAACATCCCTGTGGAAACGCTGTTTGGTCCTGCTTACAAGGGCATTCCGCTGGCGGTTTCTGCATCCACGGCATTAAGCGCAAAGTATGAGCAGGAAGTCTATTATTGTTTCGACCGCAAGGAAGCCAAAGACCACGGCGAGGGCGGTATGTTCGTAGGAAAGCAGTTGACCGACGGTGAAAAAGTTGTTATCATTGATGATGTCATGACCTCTGGAAAGGCTCTCCGTGAATCCATGCCGAAACTGATGGGTCAGGCAAAAGTGGACGTGACCGGAATGGTTATCACCGTTGACCGCATGGAAAAGGGCACAGGTGAACTTTCAGCCGTTCAGGAAGTCAAGCAGGAATTTGGTGTGACCGTTTACCCGATTGTCACCATGGCGGACATTGTGGATGCTATCAAGAATGATGTGGTTTCTGGCAAGGAATACCTTGACAAAATGCTTGCTTACCGTGAGCAGTACGGTGTATAATTCGACGAAAAGACCGCCCGAAATATGGCGGTCTTTTTTCATTTCAAAAATTTTTTGAATTTTTTTGAAAAAAACACTTGACAAATCATTGAAAACGTGCTATAATTATACATGTTGATGCCGCTGTGGCGGAATTGGCAGACGCAGCAGACTCAAAATCTGCCGCCAGCGATGGTGTACCGGTTCAAGTCCGGTCAGCGGCACTTATAAAGAATACCGTGTTTCAGAGTGAAGGAACACGGATTTTTTATATCTGATTCAGGGGAAAGCATTTTGATAAATGCTTTCCCCTGATGTTTTTATGTTTCGCTGTTGAGGGCTTTTAATTTTTCGAACTGCGTTTTGATTTCATTCAGCAGGGGGGAATAATCGGTCTGTACCTGATTTCTGAGCAGCTCAGTGATTTCAATGACAGGATTCGACAGCGGAGAAAGTGAAAGATTGGTGTACATACCTTTCATACCATGAGCGATTTCAAGCAGTTCATATCCATTCATTTCAGGCATGAGCAAATCCAGCAAAATCAAGGAAAGCAGTTTTTCATTTTCTCTGATGAGCTGTAGAGCCTGTATGCCGTTTTCTGCATAGATGGCTTCATAATCCTGACTGATAATAAACCCCAACAGCTTTCTGTTGACAGCTTCATCATCCACTACGAGAATTTTACGGTGGATGTTTTTTCTCTTCTGGCAGTTTTTTCCATAACGAAAGTTCTCCTTCAAAAATATGATACTTCCATTATATCACATTTTCCGTCATTTTGCAAGATGCTTTTTGTCAATCTGACAAAATATATCATCAAATTCACAATGTCGAAAAAAACAAAATAGACTCTCATCTAACATCTCCAAAAACTATTGACAAACTTTTCAGGATGTGCTAGAATGGTGTTGTAAGGCAAAAACCCAACCATTGATACACGTTTTATGGAGGTCAAACATGGAAAAAATTATTGGTGGAATCAAAAGGGATTGTTACCCTCTGACCCCTGCGCAAATGGTACAGATGTACACATTACAGGCAAGTCCTACTGACGAAGTTGTCAACATCGGGACAGGTCAGTATTTTGAGAGAAAAATGAATGTTTCGGCACTGCGTGAGGCTCTCAACCGTGCGGTAGAACGCTGTGAGGCACTGCGCCTGCGTTTGTGGCAAGACCCTGAAACAGGGGAACTCTGGCAGTATGTTATGCCGTATAAGAATAAGTATTTCGAATACTACGATTTTTCCGAACTGAAAGAAGAAACAGCTACGGAAATCATGAAAAAATGGACTTCTCAGCCCTTTGATACTTACCGTGACGAACTTTTCAGAATCGTGATTGTTTCCATGCCCAACGGATATAACGGCTATTATCTGAATGTTCATCATGTATGTGCAGACTCTGGCTCTGTAATTGCATTCACTAAGGATGTTATGGAGATTTATTGTAGTTTGGTTTACGGCACTCCTTATCCGTCGCCTATGACTTCTTACATTGAATCCCTCAAAAAAGATATGGAATATGAAGGAAGCAAAAAAGCCAAGCGTGATGAAGAATTCTGGCAGGAAAAGCTCAATATGCCCGAACCGCTGTTTACTGACTTTACAGGGCCGGGGCGTTTGCAGGAAGCTCGCAGAGAGTCAGGGAATCCCGAACAGAGATGGTGTCCGCTTCCCACCAAGGACAGTGCCGGAAATACCATTACTTATGACCTTGATGTAGATTCTACGAATAAACTCCTTGCATTTGCAGAGGAGCACGAAGTTCCGGTCAGTGCCGTGATTCTCCATGCCATCCGTACCGTACTCTGCAAATTCAACAACAATGCAACTGACATCACCATCAGAGACTTTATCAGCCGTCGTTCCACAATACTCCACAAGAAATGCGGTGGTTGCCGGATGCATTGCCTTCCTTTGAGAACCATCATGCCCGTTGATACCACTGTCATGGAATCCATTAAGATTCTGACAAAGGAACAACAGCAGGTATTTTTACACGCAGATTATTCCACAATGAAATATTATTATCTGGAGCGTATGCGCTACGGTTACGGAGATGCAGGATGCTATCACAGTGTTGCATTCACTTATCAGCCGGCAAGTGCAAAGAGTATGCCCTCTTATCTGAAGGGAATTGGTTTCAAGGGTCGCTGGTATACTTCCGGTCGTCAGCCTCAGCCGATGTACGTCACAGCAATGCACCGTCCGGGGGACGGCGGTTTGACCTTCTATTTTGGTTATCAGCTGGAAAGTGCAACCCCTGAAGAAATTGAATTCCTGTATTACTTTACTGGTCGTGTGTTGTTCCGCAGTATCGAAAATCCGGACAAGACATTGCAGGAAATTATGGATATGGTTTAATGATTTGAAAAAGGAGAATGAATTATGTTTGAAAAGCTGAAAGAAATGATTGTCCAGTATGTGGAAGTATCCGAAGACGAAATTACAAAAACTTCCCGTTTCGCTGAGGATTTGGGGTTCAATTCCTATGATTTCATGTCCATGATGGGCGATGCAGAAGACGAATTTGACCTTGAAATTGATGAAGCCGAAGCCGTTTCAAAAAAGACCGTCGGCGAACTGCTTGACTATCTGGAGGGAATTTCTGAATGATTCGTAGAGAAGAAGTCACTACCATCAAGGAGCTTGTTTATTTCGCAGGTGACAATTTCAGTGATGAGCCTTTCATCCGTGAATATGCTCACAAGAAATTTCAGGACACCAGTTTCCGGAAATTCCGTCAGGACTGTGACAGCCTCGCCGTGTGGATTCAGAAGGAATTCCCCAACGGGACACATGGAGCATTGGCAGGTCTGACAAGTTCAGGCTATCTGAAAGCATGGTTCGGGATTCAGTGTGCAAACAGCGTTTCCGTCCCGCTGGACTGTGCGAACAGTGCCGAGAAAATTGCTGATGAAGTCAACCGCTCTGACAGTGAAATTTTGTTTCTTGACGACAAACACGCCGGAGATTTACCGAAATTTAAGGCTCTTTGTCCGAAAGTCAAGTATTATATTCATGTTCATCATGCTTTTGAGGGGATGCTTTCACTCCCTGAAATCGTGGAGGAATATGCCGGACAAACCCCCGAAGGCATGACAAAGCCGGAGGATTTGACTGCAATTCTCTTCACATCCGGTACAACTGGATTAAGTAAAGGTGTCATGCTCAGCAATGCCAATTTAATTGACAATACGACTTGTGAACCCGATGAAAATTTCCGTGGTGAAAAGAGAATGACAGTCCTTCCGATTCATCATGTATTCTGTTTTACGTGTGACATTCTTTGTGGCATGTGGTACGGTCGTACCATCTGCGTGAATGATTCTCTGATGAGAATTGTCAAGAATTTGAAAATTTTCCAGCCGGACAATACCACTTTCGTGCCCATGATTGCAGGCTCAATTTTGAAGCGCATGGAACAGATGGCAGAAAAGAACCCCGATAAAATTGCAGTCGGGAAAGAAGTATTCGGCGAAAATTTCAAAATTATTTACAGTGGCGGTGCATATTTAAGCCCCAAGATTATCGAGGGGTATCGTGCGTTCGGCATTGAGATTGCACAGGGCTATGGTATGACGGAATGTGCGCCGAGAATCTGCACAGGTGTAAAGGGCTGTCCTTATCCGGAATCTGTCGGGAGAGTTGTACCACGTTGTGAAGTGAAAATTGTTGATAATGAAATCTGGGTAAAAAGTCCCTCTGTCATGATGGGCTATTATAAGAACCCCGAAGAAACCGCAAAGAGTTTGACCCCTGACGGCTGGTTAATGACCGGAGATTTGGGCTATCTGGATGACGGCTATCTGTACATTACAGGCAGAAAGAAAAATCTCATCATCCTCGCCAACGGTGAAAATGTTTCCCCTGAGGAAATCGAAAACCAGTTTGCATATTTCCAGCCCATCAAAGAAATTGTGGTTTATGAGAAAGATAACAGCATCACAGCAGAGGTCTACCCTGACCCTGAATATGTTTCTGATGATATCCGTGCAGAAATTCAGGCGAAAATTGATGCAGTCAACGACACATTCCCCCCTGCAAAGCGCATTGTTTCCCTTGTCATCCGTGAAACGGAATTCGAGAAAACCGCTTCCAGAAAAATCATCCGTTCCAGTATTATCGGAAAGTAATCATCCGCTCCCTGTCAGAAAATGGCAGGGAGCTTTTTGGATTTTGCATCCGGAATTTTTGGAAAATATACACTTTGCACAAGGCTTCGGAAACACTGTATTTCTGAATTACTGCCTGATATGAGAATAGTTTTTCACAAAAATGTCCTTCTGGATTGTGCAGAATGCCGAAATTTCTAAAAAGAATGGAATAATTGTGGACATTTCCGGCGATATATGTTATAATGAACCTGTGTGGAATTGATGTTAAATCTGTGAAAATTTCTCACACATATCATAAAAAAGGAGAAATTATTATGAAGTACAGAAATATGATTGCTGCTGTTTCAGCACTGGCAATTTGTGCTGTTCCTTTCTCTGCGTTCGGTTCTCTGACAGCAAGTGCCGAAAAACAGGAATCTTACACTTTCTATCTTGGCGGTCAGTACGGTTCACATGAATCATTCTTTGATGAACCTGACCAAGCCGGAAATCCTGCTGTTGTAGTCACAGAAGATGATGTAGAATATACTGCTGTTGTAACCGGAGAAGGTGGCGACGCTTCCGGAAACCTGATTCTGTATTTGCAGTCTGATGCAAATATTTATGAATATGGCGAAGGCGAAGAAGAGAATTATAAAAACGGTCTTGAGGCTGGCACAATCAATATTGAAATTGTTTCCGTGAAGGTCGACGGTCAGGAAGTTGAGTATAATCGCAGTGAGGGTGCTCTGAATGTCGCTAATGATGGTACATCTCTCCGCATTAACGTTTACAATCCTTACCAGCCCTATCCGGAAGGCACAAAGGATATTGACCCTGCATTCAGCGTTGCAGAAAGCATTGAAGTTACATTCAAGACAAGTGGTCTTTTCGAAGTAGAAGAAGTAAAGGATTACACAGAAGCTTCTGTTGACGGTGTCAATTATCACGTATATGCAGACCATGCTGTTGTTGTCGGTGCTGATACTGCAAATGTAGTAATTCAGGACGAAGTAGAAGGTCAGCCTGTAACAGAAATTGCTGAGGATGCATTCAAGGATGCAACAATCACCAACCTTCACATTGGCAGAAATCTCCCTGCAATTGATGCTGGTCTTTTCAGCAATGCTTCCGGAATTTCCAACATCACTGTTGACGAAGATAACAAAGATTTTGCTTCCAGAAACGGAGTACTTTACAATAAGGACTTCACAAAGGTTATTCTTTATCCTTCTGGTTCATCTGAATATGTGTATGTAATGCCCTACACTGTAACAGAAATTGCAGACCATGCATTTGAAAACAATCAGATTGGCAAGATTGTAACCAGTGAGGACATCAAGACAATTGGTAACTATGCATTTGCAAATTCCAAGTATCTGGAATCTATTCGTGTACCACAGTTTACTGTTTCTGTTGGCGAACATGCTTTTGAAAATTGCCCCAACCTCAAAGAAGTGATTTTTGAAAGTGCATGTACTATTCCTCAGGATGCAACCACCATCTCTAATGGTGCAAAAGTTCCGGAAGATGCACAGCCCGCAGAAGACGGCACAGAACCCGAAGCAGTTCCTTATTTCGAGGGTACTATCTATGGTATCAAGGGTTCAGATGCTGAAAAGTATGCAACAACTTACAAGTATAAGTATGTAGAATCTGAGACACAGAAGATGATTATTGACGAAGAACTCGGCAGAACTACCACTACTAACAATACTTCTACTAACAATACTTCCAGCTCCTCAAGTTCCAGCAGTTCTTCCAGCACAAAGAGCAGTACCTCCAGCACAAAGAGCAGTTCTTCCAGCTCCAGCAGTTCTTCTTCCTCTTCTTCCAGCAAAACTGCTGCACCCGCAACTTCTGACAAGCTCCCCACAGGTCTGGCTGCAATCGCCACAGCAATTCTGGCACTTGGTGTTTTCAGCAGACGCAAGGACATCTGAGAACAGATTTCGACTTTATTCGACATATTCTGAAACGGCGGAGAATTTTCTCCGCTGTTTTTTTGTTGTGCGCCAAAAAATGATTTTGTAAATTTTTTGTTTTCTGATTGACTACATATTCCAGAAACAAATCTTTCAAACATATATTTCACCATGTTTTCTATTCGAAATACAGCCCTAAACAATCAATTTGCCGTTTCATGTAATTTTCAGGAATACCATATCTTGTGTCAATAGGAACTAGTGTTTCCTGTGTTTCTCAGCATGTCAAAAACGTTGATTTTACGAAAAAAACGCCAGAAAATATACATATATAACAAATTTTTAAGGATTATAATTACTTAAATTGTGCATATTTTCTACTTGACAATCCCTCGAATATGCGGTATACTATTAGATAGTTTATAAAGTACGATACTATATCTTGTATATCATAGGAGGAAATCAAAAATGCCTATTTACATCACCAAAAGGGACGGGCGGAAAGTGCCGTTCCATATCGAAAAGATTACAGATGCAGTTTTCAAGTCGGCGCAGTCTGTCGGAGGAACTGACCGTGGTGAAGCTGTCCGCATTGCGGAAAAGGTCTGTGAAAGAATCGACAAGCAATGTGAAGACGTTCCCACCGTCGAAGAGGTTCAGGACATTGTGGAAAAAGTTCTCATTGAAGAAGGTCACGCAACCACGGCGAAAGCCTATATTGTTTACCGCCACGAAAGAACACGTGCAAGAGAAATGAAAACCAACCTCATGACCGTTCTCAAAGAATTGACATTCAATTCCGCCAAAGACAGCGACATCAAGAGGGAAAATGCTAATATTGACGGTGATACTGCTATGGGGACAATGCTCAAATACGGCAGTGTCTCAGCAAAAGAATTCTATGAGCTTTATGTTTTGAAGCCGGAACACGCAAAAGCCCATAAAAACGGTGATATTCACATTCATGACCTTGACTTTTTGACATTGACAACTACTTGCTGTCAGATTGATTTACTGAAACTGTTCAGCCATGGATTTTCAACAGGTCACGGCTTTTTACGTGAACCGAATGACATTGCAAGCTATTCTGCATTAGCATGTATTGCGATTCAGTCCAACCAGAACGACCAGCACGGCGGACAGAGTATCCCTAATTTCGATTATGCAATGGCGGAAGGTGTCAAAAAGACTTATGTTGCAAGATACCGTCAGAATGTCGCCCGTGCATTGGAACTTTTGACGGAAATCGAAAATCCCCTTGAATTCACAATGAAATTCATGGAGTCCATGAAAGAAAATGGTCTTGTTCCGGTTCTGGCAGATGATAACGGTTTCCACGAAAAGGCTCTTGAAATCCTCTCACAAAGCATTGATTCCAACATTGCTGAAAAGATTCTTTCTTTCTCCTCTGCAAACGCTTACAAGGAGACCAACCGTGCCACTTATCAGGCAATGGAAGCACTTGTGCATAACCTCAACACCATGAACAGCCGTGCTGGCGCACAAACTCCATTTTCCTCCATCAACTACGGAACAGATACTTCCCCCGAAGGGCGCATGGTCATTGAAAATATCCTCCTTGCCAATGAAGCCGGACTTGGAAACGGTGAAACTCCCATTTTCCCGATTCATATTTTCAAAATCAAGGACGGTATCAATTATAATCCCGATGACCCCAATTATGACTTGTTTAAGCTTGCCTGCCGTGTCTCTGCAAAGAGATTATTCCCGAATTTCTCTTTCATTGATGCGCCGTATAATCTCAAATACTACAAAGAAGGCGATTACCGCACGGAAATTGCATACATGGGTTGCAGAACCAGAGTTATCGGCAACGTGCATGACCCATCCCGAGAGATTGTCACAGGGCGTGGAAATTTAAGTTTCACCTCTATCAATTTGCCCCGACTTGCCATTGAAGCCAACCACGACATTGATAAATTCTATGATGCACTTGACAACATGATGAACTTAGCCATTGACCAGCTGAAAGACCGTTTCCGGATTCAGTGCATGAAGAAAGTACGGAATTTTCCTTTCCTCATGGGACAGGGCATCTGGATGGATTCAGAACATTTGAGCCTTGACGACAGTGTTGAGGAAGTACTGAAACATGGTACTTTGTCCGTTGGCTTTATCGGGCTTGCAGAGACATTGAAATGTCTGATTGGCGAACACCACGGTGAAAGCGAACGTGCAAGGGCTTTGGGTATCGAAATCATTTCACGCATGAGAAACCGCCTTGATGCAGAAGCAAAGGCAACCAAACTCAATTTCTCCCTGCTGGCAACTCCGGCGGAAGGTCTTTCCGGTCGTTTTGTGCGCATTGATAAGAAAAAATACGGCATTATTGAGGGCGTCACGGACAGGGCATATTATACCAATTCTTTCCATGTTCCAGTGTATTATCCTATTAGTGCATTTGAAAAAATCCGCATTGAAGCTCCTTATCACGAACTGACAAACGCAGGGCATATCAGCTATGTGGAACTTGACGGCGACCCGCTCCAGAATCTGAGCGCATTCGAAAAGATTATCCGCTGTATGAAAGAGTCCGGCATTGGCTACGGTTCAATCAATCATCCGGTTGACCGTGACCCTGTATGTGGCTATACTGGAATTATCGGCGATAAGTGCCCGATGTGCGGAAGACCTGAAAACGAGCACGGCGGTGTAGGGTTCGAACGAATTCGCAGGATTACCGGCTATCTTGTCGGAACGCTTGACAGATTCAACAACGCAAAGCGGAATGAAGTCATTGACAGAGTAAAACATGGTACTTGTCCAAGTGATGACTGCTGATGATTGATAACAATACAGTCACCCTGCCATTCCAGCAGGGTGATTTCTTTCAGAGGAGGATTTTTTCATGTTACGCATATCAGACCTTGTGAATGATTCCATTGTAGACGGCGAGGGACTGCGGTTTACAGTTTTTGTGCAGGGATGCCCCCACCATTGCAAAGGCTGTCACAATCCGCAGACCCATGATTTCAACGCCGGAAGGCTTGTCAGCATTGATGAAATCGTTCAGAAAATCCAGTCCAATCCCTTATTGGATGGGGTCACATTCAGCGGTGGAGAGCCTTTCTGCCAGCCTATGGAGCTGTATGAACTGGGGAAAAAAATCAAGGAAATGGGCTTGAATATTACGACTTATACAGGTTATACGTTTGAATACCTGTATGAGCATTTACGTGACGGAATGGGCTATGATGCATTGTTATCGGTCACGGATTGGCTTGTTGACGGTCGTTTCATTGAGGAGCAAAGAAGTTTGGAATTGAAATTCCGTGGAAGTGCCAACCAGAGAATTATTGATGTCCCGAAAAGCCTTTCAGAGGGAAAAGCAATTGCAATTGAACTTTGAACCAAATCGAAAAGCAGAGCCTTTGAAGCTCTGCTTTTGCTTATTTCGTAGAAAATGGGAAAATTTGCTGATAAGAATTCATACTGGTGAAATGCTGATAAAACAATCTGGTTGTATCCAGCTGGAAAGAATACGAATTTTCACGGAGATGGTTTGTGCCGGAACAGGATTTTCCACAAGCAAATTCCGGAGGGTATTTTCGTTTTCCTGCATCTGGTCAGAAACTTCCTGCAAGTCGGTGGAGTTGCTCAAATCGTGCAATGTCATATGAAATGTGCTGTTAAATAAATCAAAAAAGACTCCGCTATTGAACGGAGTCTTTTCTTTAATGTGTTGATACTTCAGAACTGGTATTGATAATTTTAAGAAATTCCGATTCTGGAACAGGTTTCGAGAAATAATAGCCCTGCAAATAGTCACAGCCTAAATTTTTCAGGGTCTGTATCTGTGTTTCAGTCTCGACACCCTCAGCAAGTGTTTTCTTGTGCATATCCTTCACCATCTCAATGGTGCTTTTCAGGAGCGACATACCAAGTTCACTTTGTTCAGCTCCCCAGAGGACACTTTTATCAATCTTGATAACGTCCGCACCTAATGAGAACAAGGCATGAATATTGGAATAGCCCGTTCCGAAATCATCAATGTAGAACATGAAGCCGACAGTTTTCAGCTTTTCTATGACTTCTTCCAGATGGCGGTAATCATTGGAAGCAACAGATTCTGTAATTTCAAAGCTGATATTGTGTTTTTCCACTTCGAATGCATCGACAACTTTTGTGATATGTTCTGCGAAGCCGTCTTTCATGCATTCCATAACGGAAAGATTGACATTGATGTGTCCGATTCCGTATTTCTGCGGAACGCCTGTAGAAAGCAGTCTGCAAACTTCTCTCAGGACAAAATCATCAATTTCATCAATGATTCCGATTTTTTCAGCGATGGGAATAAATTCATCCGGATAAATATTTCCAAGCTCGCTGTCATGCATCCTGAGCAAAGCCTCCGCACCATAAAGGGCTTTATCGATGTAATAAGTGGGCTGATAATAAACTTCAAAACTGCCCTCTTTCAGTCCTCTTGTGACAGCGGATTCTACAGCAGAATAGCGGATAATCCAATTCAAATCATCCCCATACATGACCTTTTTCCTGAATTTTTCAGGAATAGGGCATTCTGCCATATAAATAATATCTGCAACAGTTTTCGCTCTTTCGGGTAATGCAATCATCATGACGGATGCTTTCAGGAAAATGGAATTTCCGTTAATCTCCCACGGCTTATAGAAACGGTCAGAAATTTCCTGTGCTGTCTTGACAGCAAATTCATCTGAATTGTCATAGATGGTCAGTGCAAATATTCTGTGTCCCAATGCGTAAATATGATACCTTTTAACCTTTGTCGCCAGATATTCCACAACAGATTTTTGTATTGCATCACCGCTAATTTTTCCCATCAAAGTAGGATTGGCTGTGCGGTCGAATTTAATGTCACGGACAAGAAGCAACCTTGTGGGAATTTGATTTTTCAGAATGGCGGAAATATCCAGCGAAAATGATGCCGGATTATAAACATCCAGCTCCACATTTTTCCGGTCGTCCTCGTTTTCTACAAAGAACAATACCCCTGTAAAGCCCAAAGCCTCCATCAGCACTTCAATGTAGATGTGGCTGTAAAACAGCTGAATCATAATCCCTGTGATAACAAGCACATAACACACTGCAAGCGAATCTTTCCGGTTTTTGGAAAGAATATTCCATGAATGCATTACCAGTACAAATGATGCCCCCAGCCACAATGCAGACTGAATATAAATGAACATTTCTCCGCTTGCCCTCTGGAAATTCCGCTGTTCATCAAAGTACCACATCCAATGAAAAACAGGATTTACAATTATCATGAATTCCATCACAACCAAAGCCAATGTAACCCCGACATCTATAATATAATGTTTGGCTTTCCTGAGTTTGGCTCGGCTTGTCCGCCAGTTGATTGACCGCCCCACCACAAACGAAATGTAGAAAAAGAAAATCGGTGCAAGCAGGGCATGGGTCAAAAAATAAATATACCTTGATATCTGCAATGTGTCAAAAGCCGTATCAGAAATCATCTTGCTTTTTTCCGCAATGTAGGAAGTAATTCCACAGCCGGCATTGACGGAAAGCAACAGAAGCATGAAAATATATACTTTGTTCTGCGGTTTCTCCGTCCGTTTGTCAATGACTGTAAAAATCACGTCACTGATACATACCAGAAAGGCAGCAACAGCCAGTCCAAGACTGAAATCTGTATAACTTATCATATCTCTCCTCATCATCTCCCTTTTTTGACAGACCACTGTAAAACAGGCAGGATTTACCGCTTTTCCTGTTCAGGTTTACAAATGTCTGTTTTCACTACTTTTATTATACATGATTTCGGGGCGTTCGTCAATAGGAAATTCCCAAATTTTTACATGCACTAACAATGAATTTTCACGAATATTTCGCCCGAAATCCTTTTTTGACAAAAACAAAGACCAGAATTTCACACACTCTGGTCTTTGTTGCCGAATTCGCCATTCCGGTAACTGCTGGGGGTTGTTCCGGTGACTTGCCGGAACTGCCGGAAGAAATATTTTTCATCCCGATAACCGCATTCAAAACCAATCACAGAAGGGCTGTATGACGTTGTGAGAAGCAGATATTTCGCAAAGTCAATGCGAAAACGGATAACATCCTGATGAAAACTCTCCCCGAACATTTTCCGGTACAATGCGCAGAAATGCCCATAGCTTAAATGCAGTTTCCGACAAATGTCTTTTGCACTCCATTCTTTTTCAGGATTCCGGAAAATATGTTTCCGGACGGTTTCGAATTCGTCAAAATTCGGCTGATTACGCATGCTCAAAAGAATCTGAATTTTCTCCCTGACTCCCGAAACAAGAAGGGAAATATTTTCCGCCAGATTGATATTTTCCGCCGGAATGTACAGAAATTCAGATGCAATACTGTCTGTACCGACGGATTTCAGATAATCCGGCTGATACTGAATCAATGTGCACAAATCATCTGCAATTCGTTCCGCATAACTCCGGCTGAAATTCCCAATTACTCCAAATGCAAATACTCTGTCGCTGAACCTCGCACACAATCCATGAACAGAATCCGCTATTTCTTGAAAAATTTTTGCAATTTCTCTGTCTGTATGAATAAGACTTTTTCGTTCGTCAAGGCTAGTATCATCAGAAAATACCGCTGTCCTAATCAAAATCATCACACATGACTGACCCTCTGAAGCCTGCTCATAGGAAAACTGCATTTCATGAAGAAATCCTGTTTTGTTGAGAAGTCCGGTAATGGTGTCATGATGTGCGGAAAGATTCTGACATTCCAGAAGGGTACAGAGGTCATTTTTCATGCGCAGGGATTCCAGTGCATTGGAAGCAATTTTCAGCCAGTCTCCGAAAATGGTATCATATCCGTCGGGCTTGTCATATTGAAGGATGAAATGTCCCAGCTCCCGACCTGCGAAAAATATCGGCGCAAAATACAGAAATTCCCGATTGACTGCGCCGGAAAGCGTTTCCGGAAATAATTCTTTCCGCCGGAATAACTGCGGAATGTCGCTCCCTTTTGCCTGACTAATGACACGATGACAATGCAGAATCGAATCACCATTATGAATGCTTTCTGCCGTACTGGTGCACCAGTCCTCATATAAACAGAGCCAAAGCCCTTTTACCTCCCGTATCAGGTAGGCGAATTCTTGTAATACGTGCACGTAATCGCTCACGGAACGGCAGGTTGTCAACTGCTGTTCAAAATTGGATTCAAAGTTGAGGTCAGTATATTCCTGCACCTGTCTGACCTGCTGTAATTCTTCATGGAGCTGTTGCAGACCGATTCCACACGAACACGTCCCTCCAAGAATCATTTCACCAGTGACGGGAATTTCTGCGGGTTCAGTTTGGTTCAATATTGAAAAAAGCTGATTGACCGCCATTTTCCCGACGGCATACCGATTCCGGCGGTAAGTCGTGAGAATGGGCGAATGATAAAACCGCCTTCCCACATATTCATACCCCACCACGCTCATGGTTTCGGGAAGTTTCACCCCATATTCAAGAAATTTGTCACAGATACCGTATGCCATGTAGTCATTAGCACAGATAACCGCCTGAGGAATGCGCCTTTTTTTCTCAATATATTCCATTGCAAGCTTTTCGCCTGAAATCATCCAGAAATCTCCATAAATGACATGATTTTCAGGCAGTGAAATTCCATGCTCTTCCAGCACGTTCCTGCACCCCTGCACACGCTGATAAGAAGTTTCGAGTCCTTCAAATCCGGTTAAAATGTCAATATCTGTAAGATGATGCACTTCCACAAGATGTCTGGTAATTGCCTCAAAATCTGCGGTAACATCATTATCAATACAGACCATTCCTTCTAATTTCGCCCCCGTCACCACAAAAGGGACATTTCTTTCCACAATTCGCTGATAGATATACTGTTGTAAATCGGGATTGAGAATGCTCTCCGCCGTCAATATCAGACCGCTGAGACGTTCCGAGGTAATCAGGTCATAAATTCTGTTTTCCACTTCCGTTCCTGCATAATATTTGTCGAAACAGTAGATATTGGAAAATACAGCGGTATCCATCCCCATAGCATGAGCCTGAACGAGGATTCCGGAAAGGAGCTGTTTTTGTTCGGGATTGCCGACTTTTGCCGTAATAATTCCAATGAATGGACGCTGTGACATGGTAATCCCTCCCGAATCAATTTTTCTGATGATATTGCTTTTTGTCTTCGTACATGAGCGTATCCGCCATTTCAATACACTGCCGGATATGATACGGATTTTCCAGCTGACACGCACCATAGGAAATGCTAATTTGCTGTTCCTTGATGTGGAATAATTTCGCCTGATGTTTCAGCTCCGTGATGTAATAGCCAGCCTTTTCGAGTGACGTTTCCGGCACAAACAACAGAAATTCATCTCCGCCCATCCGGAACATGACGGAATTTTCCGGAAGCACCATCCGGAACAGTACCGCAGAGAGCCGGATATATTCATCTCCCACAAGATGACCATAAGTATCATTGATAAATTTCAAGGCGTTGCAGTCGGCGGAAATAATGCTGATAGGGTAATCTTTGGGCGGAATACTCTGGATGTATTTTTCAAAATAAAGTCTGTTATACAATCCGGTGAGTTCGTCCGTGTGTGCCTGACGTTCCAATTTCCGGCGCAGAATTTCCTGTTCAGTGACGTTGTTAATCAGGGCAATGATACCAGTGATTTCGTTGTTGTCATTGTAAACCGGCTGTTTAATGATTTGCAGGTATTCAAGAATATTATCAGCATTGACCTCAATCACATAATCTTTCCCCTCACCAGTCCGGAGCAATTCAAGGTCACTTTGGTAAGCCTTGATAGCATTTTCTCTGTCCTTGCGGATTTCAATATCAGTTTTTCCACGGATTGTCCAGTCGGGGTCGCCATCATGTTCGATATGATGCCAGTAATGCGTGGCAAATACATATTTTCCCTCTGCATCTTTTAAATAAATATTGGCAGGGAGCGCACGGAGCATTTTTTCCAGTTGCAGAAATGTGGCTGAATCCTTGATGTGAATTGCATTGGAAATGCGGTTGACAATGATTTCCCTTTGATATGGAAACGTGATAAAATCCACCGCCCCCAATGCAAGAAAATTGACTTTCTGTGCCATTGTTTCCAAATCCGAAATCACAAGGATGGGAATGGTTTCCAGTCTCTTGTTACTCCGGACTTTTTGCAGGAATATTTCACAGGCATTATCTGGTAATTCTGAATCGACCAACACAGCGGAAAGATTGTCACACATCCGTTTCAATGCGCTGAAACCCTCCTCTGAATTTGTTGTCACCATAAAATTGTAAACATCTGCAAGGAGTTTGCAGAGCTGAGATGCATTTTCACTGTTTTCTTTTACAAGTAAAATAGTACGTTTGTTTCTGTGAGCTGTCAGAACTTCCATAATAAAAAATCCCTCCTTCAAGTTTATTTCAATTATATCACGGAATGAATTTGATGTCAAGGCAGGAGAGGGCAACTTTTTTCACATCCTGAACAAAGGATGCAAATGTCAAAATATTTAATTTTTTTACGTTTGCAATGGTATTTGAATGAAGTTCTTCATTTTGTCCACCTTTTCTTTAAAATAGGGGTTGTATTCACTATGAAAATCATGTATAATTTATGAAGAAAACGTTTAAGAAAGTTCGTGAAAAATTTACATTTAACAAAGGGGGATTTTATTATGAGAATGAAAAAAATAATTGCTGGTCTTTCAGCAATTCTTTGCAGTGCAAGCGTGCTCGCATCTTTTCCGGCAGTCAATGCCAAGGCTGTGGAAAGTGTCACCAATGATTTCGAAGTTACCTATGACGGCTGGCACGGCAACGCTGACAACGTGCAGATGCTTGCTGAAAATGGAAAGGGCTACGAAAATTCCAGAGGTATGACCGTATCTGGAAGAATTGCTTCCACAGACGGCGCAGCATCCTCCAAGGGCTTCTATCTGATTGGCGGTGTCGATTATACCTATTCCGTTAAAGTTCACAGCAGTACAGCCGAAACATTCCATGTTTCTGTACTGACCATTGACGAAAAGACCGGAGAAAAGACCGTCAAGGAAATCGCTTCCAAGAAAGTCAATGCTGGTGAATGGACTGAAATTTCTGCTAATTATACCGCTCCCAAAAATTCCTATGAATTTGAAATCACCATCACAACAGACAGTACCAATGATTTCAGTTTTGACGAGGTTCATGTTTCTTCCAAGAAAGCGGTTAATGTTGCAAAGGCAGCCACTGCGGAAAGAGGCTTGAAGGATGAATTTGCTCCCTATTTCCGTGTAGGTAACATTCTTAATGGCGGTACAGTTCAGAATTCTGCTATTACTGCGAATATCATCAAGGACTGCAATTCCGTGGAATGCGAAAATGAAACCAAACCGGATGCAACTCTTGTCAAGAGTCAGTGCAACGGTACAAACATCGGCGTTTCTTTGAATTCCTGCGCAGCTATCATGGATTTCTGCGTCAAGAACAATATCGGCATGAGAGGGCATACTCTGGTATGGCATTCTCAAACTCCGGTATGGTTCTTCAAGGAAGGCTTCAACGACTACGGCGCATGGGTGGACAAAAACACGATGGATGCTCGTATGGAAAGCTACATCAAAAATATGTTCAATGCCATTAAGACACAATATCCCACACTTGACCTCTACGCCTATGACGTTTGCAATGAATGCGTTTCTGACAGTCAGGAGCGTACCGCCAATAACGGCGGTGCAAGAGAACCAGGGGATAACAATGCTCCCAATCAGGGCGGTAAGTCTGCATGGGTTCAGGTATACGGTGACAACAGTTTCGTAGAAAAGGCTTTCACCTATGCAAGAAAGTACGCTCCGGAAGGATGCGCACTCTATTACAATGATTATAACGAATATTGGGACCATAAACGTGATTGCATCTACAATATGTGTAAATCCCTCTATCAGAAAGGCTTGTTGGATGGTGTAGGAATGCAGTCTCATGTACCGGCGAATGCAACAGGATTTGCAGGAACTGACTCTTACATTGAGGCAATGCAGAAATATCTTTCCATCGGTTGTGATGTGCAGATTACAGAGTTGGATATTTCTGTTGAAAATGGCAAGTATTCCTACACTGACCAAGCCAACAAGTATAAGGCAATTTTCCAAGCTGCTATGGATTGGAATAAAAACCCGAAGAGTAACGGACGTGTAACGGCTGTCTGCATCTGGGGACCTAATGATGCCAATTCGTGGCTGAAAGAAGGCAGTAACGCTCTTCTCTATGATAAGAACAACCAGCCCAAGGAAGCTTACAATACACTCATCTCCATGATTCCTGCTAGTGAGTGGGGCGACGGTACATCTGAACATGGTGACGGAGAGGTCGTTGTAACTCCTGTTGAGCCGAACAAATACGGCTGGTATTTCCAGCACGGTTTCGAGGGTGATACCTGCGAATGGCAGGGAAGAGGTTCTGCTACTATCATGACATCCGGCAGAACTGCTTATGTTGGTAATGAAGCTCTCCTCGTTCAGAACAGAGAAGCCGCTTGGAATGGTGCATATTATACCTTGAATCCCCGTGCATTTGAACAGGGGAAGGAATATAGTTTCTCTGCAAATGTAACCTATTTCGACGGCGACCCGACAGATATTTTCTATCTGAAATTACAGTATCAGGATGCATCCGGAAAGACACAATATTCCACCGTTGCAGAAGCTACCTGCAAGCAGGGCAAATGGATTCAGCTCGCCAATGCCAATTATCAGATTCCGGCAGATGCTACCAACATGCAGTTATATGTTGAAACTGCGAATTCTACCCATAATTTCTACATTGACGAGGTCATTGGAGCTGTCGGCGGTACTGGAATTCTTGGCGCAAAGGATGACGAAGAAGAGCCTACTACTCCCGTTGTCAATCCTCCGGCAGGAAATACCACTCGTGGAGATTTGAACGGTGACGGCGTTGTGAATGTTATCGATTTCGCATTGATGAGACAGGGACTTATCAGCGGTTTCAAGAGTGACGCTGCAAGACAGGCGGCTGATGTTGACCAGAATGGTGTTGTTGATGTAACTGACCTCATTCTTGCAACGAGATACATTCACAAGCAGATTAACAATTTCCCTGTCGCTGAAAAAGTCGTTCCCTCTGTAGACGTTTCCAAGATGCAGCAAATCTTTGCAAGTGTCAAGGCAGAAGGCAGTTATAAGGAAAACGGCAACAGCAATGCATTGTATACACAGCGTTTCGGTGCTGACCCCGGTTTCATGGTTTATGGTGACAGATTGTATGTGTTCACTACCAATGATGCTTTTGAATATGACCAGAACGGCAACCTCAAAGAAAACAGCTATGACGTTCAGACAATCAACTGTCATTCCACTGCGGATATGGTGAACTGGACTGACCACGGCGCAATTCCTGTTGCTGGTGCAAACGGCGCAGCAAAATGGGCTTTCTGCTCTTGGGCACCTGATGCATGTTATAAGAAAATCAATGGTAAGGATAAATTCTTTCTTTACTTTGCAAATAGTGGCGGTGGTATCGGTGTACTGACAGCCGACAGCCCCACAGGTCCTTGGACTGACCCGCTCGGTCACGCTCTTATTACTGGAAAGACTGCAAATTGCAGTGATGTTGTCTGGATGTTTGACCCTGCTGTCATGGTTGACGACGACGGCACAGGCTACCTGTACTTTGGCGGTGGTGTTCCAGAGGGGAAGGAGTCTAACCCCGGAACAGGTCGCTGTGTCAAACTTGGGAGTGATATGATTTCTCTCGCTGGCGACCCTGTCAGAATGCAGACACCGTATCTGTTCGAAGATTCCAGCATTCTCAAAATTGGTGATACCTACTATTATTCTTACTGCACCAACTGGAGCACAGGCGGAAATCCCTACGGTTTCCACAATGCCCAGATTGCTTACATGACTTCAAAAAATCCGCTTGGTCCGTTCGAGTACAAAGGGGTAATGTTCAAGAACACTGCGGAAATGGGGCTTGATAAGGGCGGTAACAACCATCATTCACTGGTGAAATTCAAGAATAAGTATTACCTGCTGTATCATACCAGAAACGTAGAATTGCAGATGCTCAGCGAGGGCAAAAATTACCGTTCGCCCAGCGTTGATGAAGCAATTGTTTCCGCAGATGGTAAAATCAGCGTGGCAGGTTCTATGAAGGGCGTTTCTCAGATTGAGACCCTCAATCCTTACACCACGGTACAGGCTGAAACCATGTCCAACCAGTCAAAGGGTGTGCGTGTTTCCGGTCTGGGTGATACCACTGTTACAGGCAAGAAGGGCGACTGGCTCAAGGTTTCCGGTGTAAACTTCTCCAATGGTACAAAGTCCGTTACTGTCAAGGCATCTTCCAACAGCGGCTGCGCAGTGAAAATCTGTGCAGGCAGTACAGACGGCGAC
>AUXO012731788.1_pt1 | contig 32867 bp, 24 predicted proteins | sample 768731 | NCBI WGS metagenome assembly AUXO01 (sample SAMN02715735, study PRJNA202380) | gut metagenome | biome: sheep rumen | host: Ovis aries | place: New Zealand: Palmerston North
ACGTGTTACTCACCCGTTCGCCGCTAGGTAGCAAGCTACCTCGCTCGACTTGCATGTATTAGGCACACCGCCAGCGTTCATCCTGAGCCAGCATCAAACTCTCAAAAAGTTATATCTAGTTCAAAATTATTCTGGTTTATTGTTTTAAAGAATTTTCTTAAATAAATTGACGTGTTTTTGTTTGTACATCTATTTAGTTTTCAAAGATCTCTTGCACGTGGGAAATGCTGTTTCCGAGCGCGTGCTTATAAATATTACCTCAATGTTAATTTTAATGCAACACTTTTTTTAATATTTTTTAATATTTTTTTTAATACCATCTTAATATCAAGAAAATTAAGCATTGATATTAAATTGAAGTCATATTCAGTTGAATTCTTTCTCGCCTTACCCTTTAAAAGGGGTTCGAAAAAACACAACTTGATTATTTTAAATACTTTGCATATATAATTGCAAGCATTTTTTTAAAAATTTTTAAATATTTTTTAATTTGTTATTGAATTAATAAATTTTCTTTCTTTTTTATCACTTTATGAACCGAAATATCAAACGCAGTGACAACTTTTGCTTCAATTTCTTCTGTATTCTCTTTATTAGTATAAAGAGTAGCAAGGAGTTCTCCTTCTTTTACTTCATCTCCAACTTTCTTATTCAATACAATTCCAGCACTCATATCGATAACATCATCTAATTTTTCTCTTCCTCCACCAAGGTGCATAGAAGAAACTCCAATAATTAATGCATCGATTCGATTTACATATCCTGCTTTTGAGCTATATATAGGAATAATATGTTTTGCTACTTCAAATTTTTCTGGATGAAGGATATAATTTGTATCTCCTCCTTGTGCTTTAACAAATTCAACAAATTTTTCAAATGCTTTTCCGTTATCTAAATTTTTAATTAACGCTTTTCTAGCTTCTTCTTCATCTTCATAAAGTTTTGCTTGAACAAGCATTACAGATCCACTATCAAGGCACAAATTTCTTAAATCTTCAGACCCTCTTCCTTTTAAAATATCTATAACTTCTTTAATTTCTAAATTGTTACCAACAGCCATGCCAAGAGGTTGATCCATATCGGTAACTTCTGCTTTGACGTTTTTACCTAATTTTCTTCCTATATTAACCATGGTAAGCGCTAAGCGTTCAGCATCTTCTAGAGTTTTCATAAAAGCTCCACTTCCATATTTAACATCAAGAAGTATACAATCTGCTCCACTTGCTAATTTTTTAGACATAATTGATGAAGCAATTAAAGGAATTGAACCAATTGTTGCTGTGACATCTCGCAAAGCATATAGTTTTTTATCAGCTGGATCTAAGCGTTCGTTTTGGCCAATAATTGCCATACCTACATTAGTGACTTGTTTTTTAAATTCTTCCTCACTTAAAATTACTCTCATTCCAGGGATTGATTCTAATTTATCAAGTGTCCCTCCAGTGTGACCTAAACCTCTTCCACTCATCTTGGCAAGTCTAGCACCACAACTTGCTACCATAGGACCTAAAATTAAACTAACTTTATCTCCTACTCCTCCAGTTGAATGCTTATCAACTAAAAGTCCTGGAATATCTGATAAATCAAATACATCACCTGATTTTCTCATTTCATCAGTTAGTGTTGCAGTTTCATGATCATTCATTCCTCTTAAATATATAGCCATCAATAAAGCGCTAGCTTGATATTCTTTTACTTCGCCACTAACATAATTCTTTATAAAATAATGAATTTCTTCATCAGTTAATGCTAAGCCATCTCTTTTGTGTTCAATAATTTCTATAATATCCATAATATATGCCTTATCTTTTATAATAATTTATGAAAAATGTATAATAATTATATTAAATATGGATTTTGTTTCAAATATTAAACGTTATTTATCTGATGAATTTGTAACGAGTTTACTTGATGCAATGGGTGAAGAAAGAACTAACTCATTAATTTTAAATACTTCAAAAATGTCTTCTTCTTTATTTATAAAGAAATTTCCTAACGTTATACCTCATCCTTCTATAAATAATGTTTTTTATTATGATAAAAACGAATATGAATTTGGTAAATCATATCTATTAACTAGTGGGGCATATTACATAATGGATGCTTCTTCTTTATTAGTATCTAAATATTTAGAAATTAATGATGGAGATTATGTTCTTGATATGTGTGCTGCACCAGGTGGCAAAACAATCTCAGTTGCCTTAGCAAACAAAGATAAAAATATAGAATTTATTTCTAATGATATTTCTTATAAAAGAGCTCTTGAATTATCTAAAAATATTGAGCATTTAGGTTTAGGAAATGTAATAGTCACTTCTTCTGACTTTTCTAAAATTTATAAGCACTATAAAGAAAAATTTAATAAGATCATTTTGGATGCACCATGTTCTGGTTCAGCAATGTTTAGAAAAAACGATTTAGCTAAACTTGATTGGTCACTTGAAAAAGTTAAAGCTTGTGCTCTTCTTCAAGAAACCTTACTTGAAGAAGCAATTTATATGCTTCAAAACGGTGGCTTAATTTCTTATTCTACTTGTTCTTTTAGCTATGAAGAAAATGAAGAAATAATTTTAAAAATTCTTAAAAAACATCCTGAAATAAGTTTAATAAATATTGAAGAAAATAATTCGTTTTATAGAACAAAAGAGCTACCTGAAGCCATCCATTTATTTCCTAATTTATATAAAGGAGAAGGCCAATTTATTTGTATTTTGAAAAAGAATGGTGAACCAACAAAAATAAAAGAAAATAAAGAAAATTTAAAGCAAAAAAATATTTTAGATTTTTATAATTTAAAATTTAAACATGAAAAAATAATTAATTCTCTTCTTTATTTATATAATAATGATTTAAATTTAGAAAAATTTAATGTTATTAGATATGGATTAGAATGTGGTGAATTTAAAAAAGATTTATTTATTCCTTCTTTCCATTTATCTCATTATTTAGATGCAAAAAACTCGATTGTTCTCGATGAAAATGAGATGAAAAGATATATGCATGGAGAAGAAATAAAAAAAGATTTAAATCTTCAAAAAGGATATTACACCGTAAGTTTCGAAAATATAAATCTAGGCTTTGTTAAACTCTCAAATAATGTTTTAAAAAATTTATTTCCAAAAGGATTACGTCATTAAAAATCTGATTTAGAAATTCGATTTTGAAATTTGATTTTGAAATTTGATTTTGAAATTCGTTTTTTATTTTTGATTCTCAATTTTCTTTTTCTTTTTATTCATTTCATTAAATCTATCAGTATTAATAATTTTTGTTTCATCAATTCCTTGTTGAACTTTTTCGTGAGCATAATTTGCTACTTCTACTGTAGATAAATTTTTATATTCTTCAGGCTTAATTACTGCATTTAATTTTAAATGAACTGGGTAATATTTTGATTGATCTTTAATGTTTAAAATTCGGTGTGTTCCCCAAATTGAAAAACAACAAATATCTAAATTTGCTTTCATTGGTTGTCTAAATGAACCTGGATGAAACTCTAAAGCTTTTTCAACATCTTCTTTATTGCGTTTTCCTTCAACAAAAATTATCCAATCTAAATTAGGAATTGTTTTCATCTTTTCGCCAACTCTTTTAAAAACTCTAGCTTGAGACATCAAATCATTTCTATCGATAAATTCACCATCTAAAATTTTGATACATCTACCAACAAATGGATATTTTGATGTTTCAATTTTTGCAACAACTGACATAGGTCTTTTTGCTTTAGCAATTAATATTAATGGGTCAATATCTGAAATATGATTACAAGCAATAAATCTATTTGGCGAGTCTTTTGGTGCGCCAAAAAACTCATCACAATCGACTAAATCGTATTCAATATGAAAATGAGCAATAACTTTTTGAATGATTTTTTTTACTGCTCCAAATCTTTCTTCAAGCGAATATTTTTCTTTGTGGCGCGAATATTTAAGCATCCATTTAAAATAATCAAAAATAATTAGTGGAATTGACCAAAATAAAACTCTTGTATATTTCATTTATTTCCCCTCGAAAACGTAAGCACAATATGCAGGTAAAGTAATTTTATTTAAATAAATTTTTGAATTTGGAATATATCCATCTTCTCCTACAATAAGGCGGCACTTATTATTAAATTCAACTTCTAAATAATCATCGGTAGGATTATAAACAATAACTAGTTTTCTACCACTTCCATTTGGATCATCTAAGCTAATTAAAAGTGCATTATTGTCGAGATTTGTGAAATAATTTGTGCCTTCAATATCTTTAGATGAATTAGAAACAAAGTGATTAATATTCATTTTTCTTCTAAAAGAAATAAGTGATTTTAAATAATTAAATAGTTCGTTTCTTTCATCTAAAAGTTTATAATCGAACATATTAAATTCATCACCTTCATTGTAGGTATTATCATGCATTTGTTTAGATAAACCAATTTCTTGACCAGCATGAATAAATGGAATTCCAAAACTTAATAAAATTCCAAAATTTGCTAATTTTAACAATTTAAATTTATCTTCATCATCTTTTTCGATGTGAATTGCAGAAATTTTATCAAAAAGTGTGCAGTTATCATGGCATTCAAGGTAATTAATTGATTGATTTGCACTTGCAAATCTTTTTTCATAGCAATAATCTACACAACTTCCTAAAGTAACATATTTGAATCCCTCTAAATAATCAGTATTTCCAAGTAAATATCCAAAATTAAAGGTTGATAAATCATTACTTCCTCTAACAATATCTCTAAAAGTATCGTTGAAGAAAGCAATTTCAGGAAGTTTAAAAGAATTATTGATGGTTGTCTTCTTTTCTTTGGCTAGGTTAGTGTACATATCCCAACCTTCACCATAAATCATCGCATCACTTTTAAGTTCTCTAATTCGTTTTGTAGCAATTTTAATAGTATCAATATCAATTAATCCCATCAGGTCAAATCTAAAACCATCAATTCCATATTCTTTAACCCAATAAACAAGAGAATCGATGATTAATTTTCTAACCATTTTGCGTTCAGTTGCTAAATCGTTACCACATCCAGAACCATTGCACATTGTTCCGTTTGAATTTTTTCTAAAATAATAATTTGGAACAATCTTTTCAAAAACACTATCTTCATAGTTATAAACATGATTAAAAACAACATCCATATTCACCTTTATACCTTTTTTATGGAAGGCTTGGATCATTTTTTTAACTTCAATTATTCTTCTATATCCATTATTTGGATCTGTAGAATAGCTACCTTCAGGAACAAAATATTGTTGAGGATCATATCCCCAGTTATATTCTTTATCAGGGTTTAATTCATCAACAGTTTTAAAGTCATAAATTGGTAATAGTTGGACATGAGTGATACCTAAATCTTCTAAATAATCTAATCCAGCTTTATTACCACCTTTAGTTCTTCTTCCTTCTTCTGCTAAACCTAAATATTTACCTTTGGCTTCAATATTAGTTGTTTTATCAATAGTAAAATCACGAACATTAAGTTCATAAATAATTGTATCTGTGTAATCTTTATAATGTTTTAAATTATCTTCAGCTAGATCGATTTTAATTTGTTCAGGATCAATAACGCAACTATCTTTTCCATTTGCTGAACTACCCTTAGCATATGGGTCAGTTGTAATTTGAGTTAAACCACTATTTGTAACTTGATATCTATAAAAATAGCCATCATAATCGCCTTTTAAAGTGATTTCATAAACACCATTTTGACCACGATTCATTTTAAATGTTTTAAAAACTTCGCCATGTTTCTTTCTAATAAATAAGGTAACTTGACTAGCTAAAGGAGCCCATACTTTAAAGGTTGTTTCTTCGCGAGTATAATTTGCTCCTAAATCGTTTTTATCATAATAAAATTCATCATCAAAATGCTCAAAACTTGTAGCATCATTAACATTTAATGCACATATTCCTAAATCTCTACATCTAACAAGATATTTTTTTCCTAAAACAATTGGAAATTTAGTTTTGCATTCAACTAAACAAATTCCATTTAAAAAGTTTTGCTTAACTATTTTTAATTCGTAGCATGAATCATCATCAATGATTAAATATAGAGGATTACTTCTAGGAACATCAGAAAAAATAGCGACTCTAATCGTATTATAATTAACTAATTTAGCACCAAAAAATGTATTAATCATAAATTAAATTTAAAGAACATCATCGCCCTTTTTTGAATAATCCATTTCGGAAATTTCAGTACTTCCACCACCAAAATTTTCATTTTGAGCATCAGGAACAATGTCGGATGTATGAATTAAAACTTTTCTTCCCTTTGAATTTTGCTGACCAGCATCATCTCTTCCAGCAACAATTCCATCTTTTTGTAATTGTTCAAATATTTTTCCAGCTCTTGAAAAACCAAATCCAAATACACGTTGAATCTTAGAAATAGATGTATATTCTTCATTAACAACCCACTTCTTTACTTCTTCATATTTATCATCAATTGGCCTTTCTTTTGGCTCTAACATGTCACCAATTTCTTGACCTGGAGCAACACGAGTTGCTTCTTCTAAATCTAAGAAATTAGGATCATATTTTGTTTCATAATTTTGTTTTAAGAATTCTACAGTTTTAGCAATTTCTTTATTTGAAACAAATGCACCTTGGACACGAGCGAATGATTGTTTAGAAATTAAACTGCACATGACAAGCATATCACCATTACCAAGTAATTTTTCAGCTCCACCTTCACCTAAAATTGTCATTGAGTCTGTTGCTGAAGAACAAGATAAAGCGACTCTAACAGGAATATTTGCTTTAATTGTACCTGTAATAACGTTGGTTGATGGTCTTTGAGTTGCGATAACCATATGGATTCCTGCAGCTCTAGCTTTTTGACCAATTCTAACGATTGGTTCGCTACATTTTCTATTTGTATCCATAAGGTCAGCAAATTCATCAACAATTAAAACAATATATGGTAATTTTTCACGACCATTTTCTTCTTGATCTTGATTGTATTGCTTTAAATTACTAACGCCACGTTCTTCAAAAAGTGAATAACGAGCTTCCATTTCATCAACTAATTTATTTAAAGCATAATATGCCTTCATTGGATCATTAATTGGTGGACAAAGTAAGTGTGGCATTTCTTTATATTTTGAGAATTCAACACGTTTTGGATCTACCATGATGAGTTTTAATTCATCGGTTGTGTTTCTCATAATTAAAGACATGATTAACGAATGCATAAAAATAGATTTACCTGAACCTGTAGTTCCACAAACAAGCATATGTGGGAAATCTAATAAATCAGCGCAAACAAAATCACCACTAATATTAAGACCGAAAGGAATATACATTTTTCCATATTTTCCTTCGTCTAATTTACGAACGCATTCTTTAAAATTGACTAAACTTGATCTAACATTAGCAATTTCAAGTCCAGAAGTTGATTTTCCACTAACAATTGGGACAAATCTACAATCTAAACCACCAAGTCTGACTGAAACGTCATTTATATATTTACCTAAAACGCTAATTGAAACGTTCTTTTCTGTTGCAATATCATATTGAGTAACTGAAGGACCGATTGTATAAGAAACAATGCTTGCTCCAATTCCTAAATCGTTAAAAATAACATTAATACTTTCTTTTCTAGCATCTGCTACTCTTGCGTTTTCTTCTCTTCCTGCGCTTTCATCACGAGTTTCCAATAAATCAAGAGAAGGATATTCATAAGGACCTACATGTTTTGGTTGTTGAGTGACTTGATTTGTATAACCTGCTCCAGTTTCAGGATCTTTTGGAACTGGTTTTCTTTGAGCAAGTTCTTCCATTCTTCTACGTTTTTCATATTCTTCTTGAAGTTGACGTTGACGTAATGCAAGTTGTTCTTGTCTAATACGTTCTTCTTCTCTTCTACGAGCTTCTTCAAGAGCTTCATCATTTTCATGAGAAATTTCCTCATTTGAAACAGGTTCTTCAACCTTTGGTTCAACTTTAGGTGGAATAGAAAAATAATCAGAAATTAATCGAGGTTTTTGTTGTGTATGATTTTCACCATTTTGAGGTTCAGGAATAACTTCTTGTCTTTGAGGTTGTTCTACATGTTGCTCAGGAGTTTGTTCAAGATTATTTTCTTTAGGAACACTACGATGTAAATCTTCAAAAGGATCAAAAGTAGCTTTTGTTAGGCCTTCACTTGAAAAATAAACCTGAGGATTTGGATTTACATAAGGTTCAGAATAATAATTTGGTTCAACTTTATTCGCTTCTTCTTTTCTTTCATATTGTGAAAAATCATCTTTAGGAGTGACTTCTTCTAAAGGTTCGACTGATGGTGCATTTTTTAAAGGTGAACCATCGAATGTTTTAATCTCGCTTGTATCGTATCTTACGTCTTGAGCAGCTTCAAAACTGTTTTCTTCTCTAATCGCTTTTTTACCAAAATTTTGTTTATAGTAATCGATAATGCTACGAGTAAATTTAATAGAAATTTTGCCAAATGCAAAGAAAGCTCCAACAATTAATAAAAATGAACCAATAACATTACTACCAATTGATGTCATTCCACTATTTATCGTTGCAACAATTATTAAGCCAATGATTCCACAGTTTTTAGATGTAGTAACTTCTGGGAAAGAATCAAGTAAATATTGACGATAAACTTGACCTATATTAGTAAAACTTAAATAAGTATCGCCATTAATTGTTTGAGCATTTGAAATTAAAATTAATGCTCCTACAAGCATAATAGTTAAGCCGACAATAGAAATTTCAAAAGAAAATTTGATCTTTCTAGTTGATAAAATTAAGTAAAGTCCAAATAAGAAAATAAGAGCATAGACAAAATAGCAAAGAATTGATCCAACTAAAAAGCTGATGCACCAAGTCATAAATTTAGCAACAATGATTCCAAAAGCTTGATCTGCATTAGAAAGAGCTCCAAAAATGGAGAGCAAGCAAATAAATACGCCAACTGCAGCTTTAGTCCAGCCAAGTCTTGCTTTATCAAATATACTTAATTTATTCTTTTTCATACTTTTAATATTATATTAAAAGTCCAACAAAAAAGGTATATTTATTTTGCAAAATATACCATTTTTTCAAGGTTTTTTAAAAATTTTATAACTAATCAACCAAAATGATGTTTGGAACAACAAGTGGTTTTCTGTTGCTGTTTCTTAATAAGAATCTACCAATCTCGTTTGTGATATCTTCAGTGATTTTTGTTGTAGCAAATGTTGCAGTTTCTTTAGCCCAAGAATTTACAGCTTCAACAAACATATTTGACATTTCTTTAAGCAAAATATCTGCTTCTTTATCTTTTAAGAATAAGAAGCCTCTCATTTGTACATCTGGTCCAGCTATAATTTCACGGCTTGATTTAGAAACAGCGCAAGCAAAAACAGCAACACCATCTTCACTTAATCTATTTCTTTCACCAATAATTTCGCTAACAACATCTCCAACACCAATTCCATCAATCATGATATCTTCAGTATTTATATTTTCTTTATTATAAAAATCAGCTTGTGCTCCTTCTTCTGTGATTGTCAAAGGTTGACCATTATCAAGTAAGAAAATATTTGTGTGAGATAAACCAATATGCATTTCAAAAGCAATTTTTGCGTTTGCAAGTAAATTTACATAATATCCTTCAATTGGAAGATAATATTTTGGCTTAAAAAGAGATAAAAGCATCTTTAAATCTTCTTCATAAGCATGCATCTTAGCTAAAGTTTTATTTGTTTCATATTTAACTTCACATCCACATTTATAAGTTTCATCAATTGTATCGGTTGCAATGACTTCGTTTGTATCGCTTGGTGGGCAAGCAAAAATGAATGTATCATTTTCATTAACTCTAACTTGTCTTTCTTCATTTTCATGATTTACAAGAAGAGAAATTTTTTCATAAATTTTTTCGCCAGTATCACTTAAAATAATAACTAAATCATTGTCTTTATAACGTAAAATATCTTCAAGTGGAATGACGTTTTTTGGGTTTAATTGAACTGAAGAAACATACCTTCTAAATTCGTAAATTTTACGACTTGTATCATCATAGAAAATAACTTTTTTATTGAAATCATAACAAGCTTTAAAGGTTTCATTTACTCTATAAAGATTGTTGGAATGTAATGCAATAAAGATTCTTCCAGTAGCTTTTTTAAATGTCTCTTCTAGGCTAGGATAAAATCTATGAGATGGTGAACAATACCCACCTTTTGTAGCATTAATTGATTCAGAAAGTAATAAAATTGTTGGATTTTCTGCGATTTTTCCTAGTGAGTTTAAATCAAGTTTATATAAAGGATCATTACCATATTCAACAATGAAGTCGCCACTATATACAATGTTACCTAAAACTGTTTCTATAGCAAAACCAAATGTTTCTGGCATAGATGCGCAAGTTGAGAAAAAGTCGAAAAAGCAGTTCCCAATTTTGATTCTTGATGGTAAAGTAATTTTTACGAAATTATAATCGTATTTAATTTGTCTAGATGCTGAAAAACTCTTAAAATAAAGTGCTGTTAATTCAGTACAATAAATAGGAGCTGGAACATCATTAATCATGTAAGGAATTGCACCATAAACATTGTCTTTTCCTTTTGGAATAATGTATGCCTTAACTCTATCTTTGTTTTTAATTAAATATTCATAATTTGAGATAATAAAATCAATACCTGGGGTGGCTTTTGTAGGTTTTTTATATCCACCACCAACTACATAAATATCATCGTTAACTTCGATAATATATAAATCTTTACCTTCTTCATCAATGCCACCGAGGGCCAATACGCGAATCTTATTCATATGTAAATCCTTTCGTTTATTATCGCAAAAATTAACTACCTAATTCAATAACTTTAATTATTTTTTGATTCATTAAATTTAAAAGTGACATTTTGTCTTCTTTTAAATCATAAATAATACAAGTTTTTTCTTTATTTTCTTTAGGAAAGGTTGTGCTTCCTGGATTAATAATGAAATGTCCATCTTCTTTATCTAACTTATAAACATGAGTATGTCCATAAAGAAAGACATCCCCCTTTTTTAAAGAAAAATCAGAACTAGAAAATAAATCTCCATGTGTGATAAAAAAGTGATGATTATTTATATCTTCTTCTATCTTATCTAAAAAATTAAATCCAAATACAAATTCATCTACTCGAGAATCACAATTTCCATTAATGATCGTTAGTTTTTCTTTTAATTTTAATAAATTTGATGTCACATCTTTTGGAGAATAATCTAAAGGAACAGGATTTCTAGCACCGTTATAATTAATATCTCCAAGTAAAATAATTCGATCAAAATTATAAATATAATCTAAAGAAACTAGCTTATCGCTAGCTTCTTTAGAACCATGAATATCACTTGCAATTAAGATTTTATTCATTAAATTAAATTATTTTCTTTTGAAGAAACCGTGTTTTTTCTTTGGTTCTTCTTTTTCAGTTTTTACTTCTTCTTTTTTGTATTCAACAAATCCTTCATCTTCTGGATTTGTTCTTTTGTATGTTTCTTCTTCAGATTTTCTGAATTCTTTTTTGAAAGATTTGTGTTCTTTTTCACGAGCTGGAACTGGTGCTTCAAATTCTTTGTGAGAAACTTTAATCTTTCCCTTTTCATCAAGTCCAATGACAACTACTTTGAGTTTATCACCAACTTTGCAGAAATCTTTAGCAGATTTAAGGTAAGAATTTGTTAAGCAAGAAACGTGGCATAAACCTTCTTTATCTCCGAATAATTTGACGAATACACCATAATCTTCAATACGAGTGATTTCGCCTTCGAATTCTTCCCCAATTTCTACATCACGAGCGATGCTTTCAATGATTTCGTGTGCTTTTTCAATAGCTTCTTTATCTGTGTGATAAATTGTAACTTTACCATCATCTTCGATATCGATTTTGACTTGATTACATTTTTCAATTATATCGTTAATGACTTTACCACCACTTCCGATGACATCTTTAATCTTGTCTTTATTAATATAGAATGAGAAATATTTTGGAGCATATTTTGAAAGTTCTGCTCTTGGTTCAGCAATTGCTTCACTCATTACTTTTCTAATTTGAGCACGAGCATCATGAGCTTGCATTAAAGCATCATGTAAAATTTCTCTTGTAACACCTTTAATTTTGATATCCATTTGAAGTGCTGTAACACCAACTTCTGTACCAGCAACTTTGAAGTCCATATCACCAAAGTGATCTTCCAAGCCTTGGATATCTGTAAGGATTGTATATGGATGATTTCCATCAAGTGGTCCACTTGTGATTAATCCCATAGCAATGCCTGAAACCATTCTCTTAATTGGAACACCTGCTGCCATAAGTGCCATACATGAAGCACAAATTGATGCTTGCGATGATGAACCATTTGATTCACATACTTCAGCAACACATCTAATTGTGTATGGGAATTCATCATATGAAGGTAAAACATAGCTTAATGCTCTTTCACCTAAAGCGCCATGACCAATTTCTCTTCTTCCTGGAGTGCCCATTCTGCCAATTTCACCAACTGAGAATGGTGGGAAATTGTAGTGATGCATCCAGCGTTTTGTATCTTCTGGAGATAAACTTTCTAAAATTTGTTCATCTTCTTTAATTCCTAATGTACATGTTGAGATAACTTGAGTTTGACCTCTTGTAAACATAGCTGAGCCATGAACTCTTGGAAGCAAATCAACTTTTGCTGATAATGGTCGAATTTCATCAACTTTTCTTCCATCTGGTCTAACTTTTTCTTCAGTGATTAATCTTCTAACTTCATTAGCAATCATGTTTTCAAGAATGTCATTAACCATTAACATAGTTAATTTATGTTCTTGTTCGTTTTTATATTCTCTAGAATCATAATCATCAGTAATTTCTTTTCTCAAAGCATCAGTTGCTGCTTGTCTTTCGAGTTTATCAAAAATGGAGATTGCTTTAACCATTTTTTCACCAACTCTAGCATAAATATCTTCTTTAATAACTGGATCTGGTGCATATAAACTGACTTCTCTTTTTGCTTTTCCAATTTCTTTAACAATTGATTCTTGGAATTCACAAAGTTTTTTAATTGCTTCATGACCAAACATGATAGCATCAAGCATTTCATCTTCGCTTAATTCTTGAGCGCCTGCTTCAACCATGTTGATCGCTTCTTTTGTACCAGCAACAGCAAGGTTTAAAACACTTCTTTCTCTTTGTTCAACAGTTGGATTAATAACGAGTTCGCCATCAACTTTTCCTACATAAACTCCTGCAATTGGTCCATCAAATGGAATATCTGAAATGCAAAGAGCAAGTGAAGATCCAAACATAGCTGTCATTTCTGGAGTTGCGTCTAAATCAACACTCATGACTTCGTTGACAATTTGGACTTCATTTCTAAAGCCATCAGAGAACATTGGTCTAATAGGTCTATCGATTAAACGTGCAGTTAATGTTGCATGTTCACCTGGTCTACCTTCTCTTCTTAAAAATCCACCTGGAATTCTACCGATAGCATATTGCTTTTCTTCATATCCAACAGTTAATGGGAAGAAATCTCCCTCTTTTGGTTCATCACTGCAGCAAACTGTTGATAAAACTACAGTGTCATCAAATCTTACAAAAACAGCACCATCTGCTTGTTTTGCTATTTCTCCGGTCTCTACAACTAACTTCTTGCCGAAGAATTCTGTTTCAAATACTCTTTTTTCCATCTTTTCTTCTTTCTTAATTTTAAACATTTAATATCTTACACTTAAAAAAATCCGATTTCCACCTTAAAAACAAGTTTTTAAGAGAAATCGAAAATTTTAATACAATCTTATTGTTGATAATGCAATTTTAACTAGAAATAAGGTTGAATTACTCCGCTAAACAGTAACCCAAATAATAAAGCGCCTAATGCGATTCTATAATAACCAAATCCTATAAATGAGTGCTTACGAATAACTCTCATAAAGAACATGATAACTAACATTGAAATTACAAATGATACACCACTTCCAACAAAAATATAAATAAGCATATTTGTAGATAATTCAACAGGTGATCTTAAGAATGAAACTAATCTAATAATTGATGCACCAAGCATAACTGGAATTGAAAGATAAAAACTATATTGAGCAGCACATGTTTTAGAACAACCAAGAAGTAAAGCAGCTAAAATTGTTATACCACTTCTTGAAGTTCCAGGAATTAAACTTAAAATTTGTGCAACACCAATGACTAAAACAATTTTATAATCTAAATCGATAGCTTTGTCGTATTTATAAAGTCTTTGATGATGTGAATAAAAAGTCATTTCTCTTAAGACTAAGAAATCTTTTTCCTTTTTAAGTCTGATATGCTCAATAATTATGAAAGCTATACCATAAAATACAAGTGTTGCTGCAACAATATAAACATTATCAAGAACAGATCCATAACCTGCAATTTCCATTGCTACACCAATTATTCCTGCAGGTAAAACACCAATAATAATTTTTAACCAAAGTTCAAAAACCTTTACTCTTTCTTTTTTTGTTAATTTGAAATTGAAAGGATTAAGATCCCAGAAGAAATGGAAAACAACAGCTAAAATTGCACCAAGTTGAATAACTACTTCAAAAAATGACCAAAAATCGGCTCCGTACATTTCAGATGTGCCTAAAAATGAGTTACCGATTATTAAGTGACCAGTTGATGATATAGGAAGCCACTCTGTGATTCCCTCTATAAATCCATAAAAAATGGCTTTTAAAACTGCAATTAAATTACTTTCCATAAACTTTAATTAATATACCATAATTTATTTTTAATTTGAATATTGAGCATTATAAAGGCTTGCATAAAAACCATTCTTTTGTAGTAATTCTTTATGGTTTCCTATTTCGATAATAGAGCCTTTATTCATAACAATAATCAAATCACTATTTTTAATTGTAGATAATCTATGAGCGATAACAATCGATGTTTTCCCTTCCATCATCTTGTTAAATGCTTCTGAAATTTTAATCTCATTTCGCGTATCAATATTACTTGTAGCTTCATCTAAAATCATCATGTCTGGCTTCATAAGGTTAATAACGAGTTCGCCATCAACTTTTCCTACATAAACTCCTGCAATTGGTCCATCAAATGGAATATCTGAAATGCAAAGAGCAAGTGAAGATCCAAACATAGCTGTCATTTCTGGAGTTGCGTCTAAATCAACACTCATGACTTCGTTGACAATTTGGACTTCATTTCTAAAGCCATCAGAGAACATTGGTCTAATAGGTCTATCGATTAAACGTGCAGTTAATGTTGCATGTTCACCTGGTCTACCTTCTCTTCTTAAAAATCCACCTGGAATTCTACCGATAGCATATTGCTTTTCTTCATATCCAACAGTTAATGGGAAGAAATCTCCCTCTTTTGGTTCATCACTGCAGCAAACTGTTGATAAAACTACAGTGTCATCAAATCTTACAAAAACAGCACCATCTGCTTGTTTTGCTATTTCTCCGGTCTCTACAACTAACTTCTTGCCGAAGAATTCTGTTTCAAATACTCTTTTTTCCATCTTTTCTTCTTTCTTAATTTTAAACATTTAATATCTTACACTTAAAAAAATCCGATTTCCACCTTAAAAACAAGTTTTTAAGAGAAATCGAAAATTTTAATACAATCTTATTGTTGATAATGCAATTTTAACTAGAAATAAGGTTGAATTACTCCGCTAAACAGTAACCCAAATAATAAAGCGCCTAATGCGATTCTATAATAACCAAATCCTATAAATGAGTGCTTACGAATAACTCTCATAAAGAACATGATAACTAACATTGAAATTACAAATGATACACCACTTCCAACAAAAATATAAATAAGCATATTTGTAGATAATTCAACAGGTGATCTTAAGAATGAAACTAATCTAATAATTGATGCACCAAGCATAACTGGAATTGAAAGATAAAAACTATATTGAGCAGCACATGTTTTAGAACAACCAAGAAGTAAAGCAGCTAAAATTGTTATACCACTTCTTGAAGTTCCAGGAATTAAACTTAAAATTTGTGCAACACCAATGACTAAAACAATTTTATAATCTAAATCGATAGCTTTGTCGTATTTATAAAGTCTTTGATGATGTGAATAAAAAGTCATTTCTCTTAAGACTAAGAAATCTTTTTCCTTTTTAAGTCTGATATGCTCAATAATTATGAAAGCTATACCATAAAATACAAGTGTTGCTGCAACAATATAAACATTATCAAGAACAGATCCATAACCTGCAATTTCCATTGCTACACCAATTATTCCTGCAGGTAAAACACCAATAATAATTTTTAACCAAAGTTCAAAAACCTTTACTCTTTCTTTTTTTGTTAATTTGAAATTGAAAGGATTAAGATCCCAGAAGAAATGGAAAACAACAGCTAAAATTGCACCAAGTTGAATAACTACTTCAAAAAATGACCAAAAATCGGCTCCGTACATTTCAGATGTGCCTAAAAATGAGTTACCGATTATTAAGTGACCAGTTGATGATATAGGAAGCCACTCTGTGATTCCCTCTATAAATCCATAAAAAATGGCTTTTAAAACTGCAATTAAATTACTTTCCATAAACTTTAATTAATATACCATAATTTATTTTTAATTTGAATATTGAGCATTATAAAGGCTTGCATAAAAACCATTCTTTTGTAGTAATTCTTTATGGTTTCCTATTTCGATAATAGAGCCTTTATTCATAACAATAATCAAATCACTATTTTTAATTGTAGATAATCTATGAGCGATAACAATCGATGTTTTCCCTTCCATCATCTTGTTAAATGCTTCTGAAATTTTAATCTCATTTCGCGTATCAATATTACTTGTAGCTTCATCTAAAATCATCATGTCTGGCTTCATAAGAGCAACTCTTGCAATACAAATTAATTGTTTTTCGCCAATACTTAATCCACTCTTATCGCTGATTTTTGTATCAAAACCATTTGGTAATCTCTTAATGAAGTTGTAGATATTAATCTCTTTTGCAATCGCTTCAACTTCTTCAATTGTTGCATCTTTTTTCCCATATGCAATGTTTTCAAAAACTGTTCCGTTAAAAATCCAAGTATCTTGAAGAACCATTCCAAAGCTTTCTCTTAAACTACTCTTTTTTATGTCGCTTAAACTCTTACCGTCAACTTTTATTTCACCATTTGCAGGATCATAAAATCTTAAAAGTAAATTAATGATTGTTGTTTTCCCACAACCAGTTGGACCAACTAATGACACTTTTTGTCCTTGCTTAATATCTAAATTAAAATCATTAATTATTAATTTTTCCTTATCATATCCAAAGAAAACCTTGCAAAACTCAATTATTTTTGCATTTTTAGAAATTTCTTCATTTCCATTATCTATATCAAAATCAGCATCAAAAATTTCTTTAATTCTTTCTAAAGAAGAAAGTCCAGTTTGGATTTCTGAGATACAACTTGATATTTCGTTAAATGGTTTTGCAAATTGATTTGAATATTGAATGAAAGCTAAAATTGTTCCTACAGTACAACTTGCACCAAGTAAAATATTTGATGAATCAGCACTAACAACACATAAAACAGAAGCAACAACACCAACAATTGCATAAGTAGAATTATTAACTAATCGTGTTGTTGGATTTGTAAATGAACTAACAAATTGTGCCTTTTGACCAACAATATTTAATTCATCATTTACTTTTGAGTAGTCGCCGAATATTTTCTCTCCGCTATTTAATGAATTAACTAAATCTAAATTCTTAAAAGTTTCAAGTGCTTTCCCGCTTAATAAACCATTAATATTAGCTTGCTTTTTAAAATTTTTATTTGAATTTTTTGCAACAAAATAGCTTAAAACAAAACCAAATGGAATTAATATAAGTACTACTGATGCTAAGATCCAATTATAAATAAACATGATAATTAAAGTTGCTAATAAAACTACAATTCCTTGAAACATTTGTCTAAATGATGAAATCAAAGCATTGTTAATATTTTCTGTATCTGTAACACATCTAGAAACTAAATCCCCGTGATTATGCGAATCAATATATTTAACACTAACTTTATTGATCTTTTCAAAGACATCATTTCGTAATTCAACATTTATTTTTTCTACTACTGTGTTAACCATAGTTTCAAAAAGGAAATTAAAAACTAAAACTAAGGCAACAAAAATTATCGAGATTATTAAATATTTAAAGAAATCAGTATCACTTAAACTATTTGATGTTCCAATAAGTGAAGTTATAGCATCTATCATTTTTGCATTTGTCAAAGGAAGCAAAACTAAAGAAACGTCGAATATTATCGCAAATATCAATGAAGCTATTAATGAGATTTTATGCTTACTCAAATATGGAAATAATAATTTTATATTCTTCATTATTTTTCCCTCGTTTGAGATTCATAAATCTCTTTATATAATTTAGATTTTTCTAAAAGTTCTTTATGTGTTCCAATTGAATCAATTTTTCCATGATACATTACAATAATTTTATCTGCATTCATTAAAGAAGAAATTCTTTGAGAAATTATAATTTTTGTAATACCTGTTTTTTTCTTTAAATTATTATTTATTTCTTTCTCAGTTAAATAATCCAAAGCACTATATGAATCATCAAGTATTAGAATCTCATTTGCTTTTAAAATTCCTCGAGCAATACACAATCTTTGTCTTTGACCACCTGAAAAATTCATTCCATCTTCTTCTACTATTTCATTTATTTTTCCAGTTTTATTCATTACAAATTCATAAGCTGATGCTTCTTTTAATGCGTTAATAATTTCTTCATCTGTTGCATCGTCTTTAGCAAGTTTTAAATTTGATTTAATTGTTCCTGATAATAAAACTGACTTTTGATTAACAATACTTATTTCTTTCTTGAGCTCGTTAAAATCATAATCAGAAATATCTTTTCCTTTATATATAATTTCTCCACTGCTAGGTGAATATAACCTATCAATAAGTTTAATAAGTGTAGATTTTCCTGATCCAGTTCCACCAATAATTCCAACAGTTTCACCCTTTAAAATTTCGAAATTTAAATCTTCTAAAGTATTGTTTATAGCTTCTTTATATTTGAAATCTACATTCTTAAATTCTAAAATTGGTTGGGTTTTTGCAAGGTTTTTACAAATATAAGTACCATTTTTAGAAATATCACTTTCTAATTTTAATAACATATCTACTCTGTGTTTACTTGCAAAAGCTCTTGTAAAAATTACAACCAAATTTGATACAACAACAAGTGCAGTAAGTATTTGAGTAAGATAAGAAATTAAACTAGTCAGTTCACCTTTTGTTAAGCCGCTTTGAGCAATTATCTCTGAACTTGAAAAATAAATTATCAAAATAATTGCAGCGTTAATAATTAGATAAGTCAAAGGATTGGTTAAAGCATTAATGATGTTTGAAATCTTAATTTCATCAAAGTATTTTTTTGTTTTATTTTTATATTTTTTTATTTCATCTTCTTCATTATTAAAAGCTCTAATAACACGTGTTCCATTTAATGAATCACTGGTTGTTTCAACGATTTCATCTAAGGTTTTTTGTACTTTTAAAACCTGTTTTGAAGAAAGATAAATAATAAAAAGCATGATAAAGGATATCAAAACAACAACTCCAAGAAAAATGAAAGCAATTTTCCAATTAATAATAAAAGCACAAATCAAAGATCCGACAACAATTGATGGAGCTCTCAAAACCAATCTAATTAACATTGCTACGCTAACTTGAAGTCGATTTACATCGGTAGTTATCATGTTTGTTAGTTTTCCGCTTCCGATTTTTTCAGCATCTTCAAGATCTAAATTAAGTACTTTATTAAAAATACTATTTCTTAATCTCGTGCCAAATCCTTGTGAAGCTACTGAAGCAAAGTATTGGCAAACTAAAGTTGAGAAAAATCCTAAAACACATAAACCTAAAATAATTAAACCAGGAACATATATAGCAGAATAATCTTTATAAGTTATAGCTTTCTCTATTCCATGATCAATTATAAAAGCCATCAAAAAAGGCATCGAAAGTTCAAAGACAACTTCGAGCATTTTAAATAAAGGGCCCAAAATGAGCTCTTTTTTATAGTATTTTAAATTTGAATAAGCTTTTTCCATAATAATAAAAGGTCATATTTATTATATGACCTTTTAGTTGGCTTCTCATCAATTATTTTCTTAAACCAAGTTCAGAAATTAATTTGAGATAGGCTTCTCTGTCTTCTCTTTCGAGATATCTTAATAAAGATTTTCTTTGACCAACGAGAACAAGTAAACTTCTTCTTGCGGTGTGATCTTTATCGTTAGCTTTTAAGTGAGCAGTTAAATGAGCAATTCTTTTTGTTAAGATAGCGACTTGGACTTGGACTGAACCAGTATCTTTTTCGTTCTTACCAAATTGTTTTACTAAATCTGCTTTTTCATTTTTACCAACAGCCATTTTCTTTTCCCCTTTCATTAATGATACGCTTTAATCTATGGCTAACGTTGGGAATTCGATAACCTTGGACTAAAGTAGCCTTAATATAATATCAAAATAGATTATTTGTGTAAATCTGATTTTGAAAAATATTTAATACAGTTTTCTTTATCGCTTTGAATTTGTTTCTTTAATTCTTCTAAATTTTTAAAATTTATTTCATCTCTTTCCTTTTTATATATATAAAGTTTTACATTTTTATTATATAAATCCTCATTTTCTCCAATAATATGAGCTTCAATGATAGGTTTATCAAGTTTACTAATTGATGGATGAACGCCAATATTTGTGACTGCAATGATTTTCTTATTCTCTAATTCAATTTTAGTAAAGTAAACTCCATTTTTAGGAAGAACATAATTTATATCAGGAGAAATATTTGCTGTAGGAAAACCTAGATCATGGCCATTATGTAGGCCAGAAACAACTTTTCCATCAATTTGAAATGGACGAGTTAAATAATTATTTGCTTTTTCGATTTCGCCATTAGAAATTAAATCTTTGATACTTCTAGAAGAAATCTTATTTCCATCATCATCTTCGACAAAATCAAAAACGTTTACGTTTGAAAAATGCTCTTTTAAATAAGCAACATCACCAAGTGCTTTATACCCAAAGCGAAAATCACTTCCACAAAAAATTGTACTTGGTTTTAACTTTTTTAAAACTAAATTCAAAAAAGTTTCATGGCTCATTCTCTTTAAATTTTCATCGCAAACTAAAATAAATAAATAATCAATAGGAAGTTTAGAAAGCTCAGTTTTCTTATCTTCTAAGCTCATCAAAGAACAACTTGTTTCTTTAAGAGCTTTATCAAATGTTAAAACACCAATCTTTTTATTCTTCGAATTTTTATAAGAATAATTAATCAATCCTTGATGACCTTTATGAACTCCATCAAAAAGTCCAAAAACAAGTGATAGATCTTGAATGTTTGTAGGAATGTCATCAAAATTCTTAATTAAAAAAGATTTCATATTAAAAATTATAATGAATTATGTTATTAAATTCAACTTTAATAAATGGTATAAAATACATAATTTTTGAGTAAAAACCTTGCAAAACCTCAATTAAATTAAAAAAGTGAGAATTTCTCACTTTTTAAAATTTTCTATTTCTGCGCTTTCTTTTGAAATTAATTCTTCAAGATGTTTTTGCTTTTCATAACTATCATCAAGAACAAATGTAATTTCTGGAACTCTTCTCATGTTTACTTTTTTAGCTAATGAACTTCTTACATATCCTTTAGCTCTGTTGAGAGTTTCGATACTATTTTTAGCATTATTTAAGAAAGACACATAAATCTTGCAATAAGAATGATCGCTGCTTACAAAAACATCTGTAACAGTCATAAAACCAATGTTTTCATTTTTGATTTCATAACTAACAATGTCTTTCACATTTCTAGCAATCAAGCTCTTGATTCTTTCGACATCTTTATTACTTTTTGCCATTATTCTTTTTCTACCTTTTCATAAGCTTCAATGATATCACCTTCATGAACATCATTGAAATTTTCAATTTTAATACCACATTCAAAGCCTTGTTTAACTTCTTTAGCATCATCTTTGAATCTCTTTAAAGAATCAATCTTGCCTTCATAAACAATAGCACCATCTCTTAAAACTCTACATAATGCTGTGTTTTTAATTAAGCCATCAGTAACCATACATCCAGCAATAGCACCAACTTTTGAAACTTTGAAAACGCTTCTTACTTCGGCTTGACCTAAATCTTTTTCGATTTCTTCTTTTTTCATTTTACCTTTAATAGCATCTTGCATTTCTTCAATCAAAGCATAAATGATTCTGTGTAATCTAATTTCAATTTTTTCTTCTTCGGCTTTCTTTTTAATAATTGCGCTTGGTCTAACATTAAATCCATAAATAATAGCTCCAGATGCACTAGCAAGTAAAATATCACTTTCTGTAATCGCACCAGCAGCTGATCTAATAATATTAACTTTTACTTGATCATTATTTAATTTCTCTAAACTTGCTTTAACAGCTTCAGCTGAACCAGTTGAATCTGTTTTCAAAACAATATTAATTTGAGTGAGTTGACCTTCATTAATCTTTGTATAAAGATCATCAAGTGATGTGACACCACTATTTTGAGCTCTTTCTTCGTTGACTTTCTTTAATCTTCTCTTTTCAGCAATATCTTTTGCATCTTTTTCAGTTGGGAAAGCCATAAATCTATCACCAGCAAGAGGAACTTCACTTAAGCCAATAACACTACATGGAGTGCCTGGTAAAGCTTCTTTCATGATTTGTCTATATTCATTTGTCATTCTTCTGACTTTACCATAAGTTGTACCAACAACCACGTAATCTCCATTAAAAAGTGTACCGTTTTGAACTAAAAGTGTAGCTTTTGGGCCTTCGCCTTTATCGAGTTCAGCTTCTAAAACTGTACCAATTGCATAACGTTTTGGGTTAGCCTTAAGTTCAAGCATTTCTGCTTGTAAAAGAATTGTATCAAGTAATTCATCGATTCCTTGTTTCTTTTTAGCTGAGATTTCAACACTTAAAACATCACCACCAAAATTTTCAGTAACGATGTTGTGTTCAAGTAATTGATTTAATACTCTTTCAGGATTTGCTCCTGGAACATCCATTTTATTAATTGCAACAATGATAGGAGCATTTGCAGCCTTAGCGTGATCAATGGCTTCAATTGTTTGAGGCATGACACCATCATCAGCAGCAACAATTAAAACAACAATATCAGTAACACTAGCACCACGACTTCTCATAGCAGAGAAAGCTTCGTGCCCTGGAGTATCAATGAATGTAATTTTATGTCCATTAATTGTCTTTTGATAAGCACCAATTTCTTGAGAAATGCCACCAACTTCAGAAGCAACAAGATTTGAATTTCTTATTGCATCAATTAAAGTCGTTTTACCATGGTCAACGTGACCCATAACAGTAACTACAGGAGGTCTTTCTACAAGGTCTTCTTCTTTATCATCGATAGTTACTTTTTCAAAATCTTCAGCGTTTACAATTTCTTCCTTTTTAAAATCGTAACCAAATTCAAGACAAAGTTCTCCGATTGTATCATCATCAAGATATTGGTTGATTGTTACTAATTTCTTTTGAAGGAATAATTTTTTAATAATATCGCTTGCGTTAACGTTTAATTCTTTTGCAAGTTCTCCGACAGTGAGTGATTTTGTGAAGACAAAAACACCATTATTAACCTTATTTAAGGATTTTGCATTATTCCCTTTTGTTTGAATATTTGTTGCTCTTTCCTTGTTATCAAAATTTTTGTTTTTACTTTTCATAAAATCCTCCTTCCTCGAACTATTTCATTTTTAAGAATAGAATCATTCTGTCGTAGATTTCGTTTGGAACTTCAATTTCCAAAGCTTTATCTAAAACTTTTTTCTTTCTAGCAAGTTCAATAGTTTCCTCTCTTTTTGAAACGTAAGCTCCCCTACCGTTAGCTTTACCAGTCATATCTAATATGACTTCACCACTAGGCGTTCTAACAACTCGAAATAATTCCTCTTTAGGAAATACTTCTTTAGTTACTACACATCTTCTAGTTGGAATTTTTTTCATTTTATTCATCGTAATAATCGTCTGAATCGTATTCGCTGTAATCTTCTTCTTCGTAATCGTCGTAGTTCTCTGATTCTTCATCAAGTTGTTGTAATTCTTCTTCGGTATAAATATCCATCTTTGTTACAGGTTTTCTTTCTTGATTTTCGGAAATTAAATCAGAATCTGCAGACTTTTTGTCTTCTTTCTTATATTTTTTCTTACTTGTAGATTTCTTTTCAGACATCTTCTTTTCTTCATCTAAAAGTTTTTCAAGTGATTCAAGAGTTGTAGTTGTTTTGACTGTTCTCTTTTCAACTTCTTCAACTGGTTTTGTTTCAACTTTTTCTTCTACAACAGGAGTTGGTTCTTCAACTTCTTCTTTTGTTTCTTCAACAACTGGAGTTTCAACTTTAACTTCTTCCACAACTGGAGCAACTGGAGTTTCTTCAACAACTGTTTCTTCAACTTCTTCAGAAACTTCTTCAACGCTTTCTTCTTCAGAAGCAGTTGGATTAAGTTGAGACATTCTAGCCATTAATTGTTGTTGTCTTTCTCTGAATCTACGTCTTTCTTCTTCTTTAGCTTCGATTTCAAATTCTTCAAGAGGTTTATAAGTAACGCCTTCTTCAAGAGCTTGAGATTCATCTAAAACTTTAACTTTATAATTAGTTAATTTTGAAGCAAGAACAACATTAGCACCTTTGAATCCGATAGCAAATGTGCCAGTTCCATCTTCACAAACTACTGTGGCGACTTTTTCATCTTCATTAATATTCATTCCTAAAACTTTTCCTGGTTTTAAGATTTCAGCAAGATAAAGTCCTAAATTTGGATTCCATGTGATAACATCAATCTTTTCTTTTTCTTTACCACCATTTCCAAGTTGAGAAACGATTGTTTGAATTCTGTTACCGTTTTGACCAATACATGCACCACTTGGATCAACGTTTGGATCGTTACTATAAACAGCAACTTTACTTCTTTTACCTGGTAAACGTTTAACATCTTTAATAATGACGGTACCATCGTAAATTTCATGAATTTCTTGTTCAAAAAGACATCTTAAGAAGTCATCACAACTTCTTGAAACTTTAATTGTGAGACCTTTCTTTTCATCTTTTTCAAAACCAACAACAAATACTTTGATTTTGTCTCCTTGTTGGAATTTTTCATCTCCAATTAAGTCACTCTTATAAAGTGAAGCGCTTGTTTTTCCAAGATTAACTACTAATACTTTCTTATCATCAAATTTTTCAACATCAGCGGTAACAATTTTACCAATTTTATTTTCAAATGAAGCAAGTAAAGCATCTTTTTCAGCTTTTGAAATCTTTTGTCTGAAGCATGAGACAAAACGATTAACATCGACTTTATTGAGATTATTGAAATCTAATTCTTCCTCATAATAATCGCCGACTTTTAATTTTGGATTCTTTGCTTTAGCATCTTCTAATCCGATTTCAAGGTAATCATCTTGAACATCATCATCATTAACAACTAACCATTGATGATAGACTTCAATTTTACCTTTCTTTAAGTCGATTTCAGTTCTAATTAAAGCATCAGGAAGTTTAACAGTTTCCTTAGCTTTTGATTTTCCAAATGGTTTTTCGACTCTGAATTCGTCTTCAATCTTTTTAGCAAAAGTAACTCTAAAACTTTCAACTAATGCTGCTAATAATGCTTCTTCTGAGACGCCTTTTTCTGAACCCATGGCTTGGGCTGCTTCAATAAATGCTGACTTTTTAAGTCCTGTTTGACTTTTTCTCATAAATTTCTCCTAAAATTTAATAGCTAATCTGGCTTTATCAATGTCTTTTCTTAATATCTCGCATTTTACTAAACGAGTTTTATCTTTATAGCTGATGCTGACATTATTTTCATCAACTAAATCTAAATTACCTTCAATCGTATTGAGTCCTTTATATGGGTTTATTAAATGCAAATTTACATATTGCCCTACATAAAGGTCTAATTTTTCTAAAGCAATTGGTTTTTCGATACCCAAACTTGAAACATCTAAAACATATGCATCATCAGTGAAATCGTGTTTGTCAAGCAAATCACTGATTAGATTTGAAACTTCAGTAATGTCGTCAAGATTAATAGGTTCTAATCTATCAACTATGATTTCTAAAGTCTTCTTCTTTGCAAGATATTTAAACGAATATAAATCAAAACCTTTTTTAGAAATTTCTTCTGAAATCAGAGTTCTAACTTGATCAAGTTCTTCCATCAAAGACCCCCTTCAAAAAAATATGAATGCCAATGGGCACTCAACGAATGTTAATTAATTTAACGTAATAAATATACATTTATTTAAATGTATCTGTCAACTAAAAACATTCAATATTTTGTTTATTCTTCGATTTTTCCATATCTCCTATCACGAGTTTCATATTCTTTTAAGCACTCAATAAGTTCATTTTCTCTGAAATCAGGCCAATATGTTTTTGTAAATACAAATTCAGCGTAAGCAACTTGATAAAGAATAAAATTAGATAACCTTTCTTCTCCGCTAGTTCTAATCATTAAATCAACTTTTGGTAAATCTTTGCTATAAAGATAACTATTAAAAGTTTCTGGATTTAAATCATCTAAATTTAATTTTCCATCTTTATAATCTTGAGCAATTTCTTTTGCAGCTTTAACTATTTCTTGTTGTGAACCATAATTTAAACAAATATTAAAAACAAGTTGATCACAATCTTTTGTTAATTCTTTTGCTCTTTCGATTGTTTTAACTGTATCTTCAGGTAATCTAGACAAATCACCCATTGTTCTAACTCTGACTTTTGTATCAATAAATTCTTGAATATAATCGTCAAAAAACTCTTTTAAATATCTAAAAAGAAAATCAATTTCTGATTTTGGTCTATTCCAATTTTCAGTTGAAAAAGCATAAAGTGTAACGCATTTTACACCTAACTTTTTACAAAATCTGATGACTTCAACAATTCTTTTGCAACCTTCTTTATGCCCAGCAGTTCGAGGAAGCAATCTCTTTTTTGCCCATCTGCCATTTCCATCCATAATAAAAGCAATATGGTTAATTGGTTTTTTTAATTTGAATTCTTCTTTCATACTAAAGGTTCCTCAGATATTCTTCTATCTCGTTAATTATAACAAGAGGTGTACTAGTTCCACTAGTTAAAACAGCTGACTTAAATTCTTTTAAATCTATTTTTTTAAGTTCATCAAGATTTGCAACCATAATAGTTTTTGCTTTTTTGTTACACGAATTTGAAATTTCAAAAAGCTTAGTTGAATTGCTTGAATTTGAATCTCCAACAACAATTATGAGATCAAATTTGTCATGAATTTTTAAAATATTTTCTTGTCTAATTCTTGCCGCACCACATATTTCATCATAAATAGTGGCTTTTGGAAGGTTTTTTTGAATAATATTAAAAATGTCTGTTAATTCTAAAAAACTTAAAGTCGATTGATTTAATACTATTGGATTATCAGAATTCAATTGTGAAAAATCAAATTCTTTTCCATATTCATATAGATAAATCTTATCTGAATATGATAGAGAAGCAAATGTTTCAGGATGTCTTTTTTTCCCAATATAAATAATTTCTCTATTGCTATTTTGAATGATGTTTAAAATTTGTTTAACTTTAACACAAGTTGTATCAAAATATTTTATTCCTTTTAATTTTAATAATTCTTCATATTTTTCATTATGTCCATGGGCACTAAAAATAACAATATCATCACTTTTAAATCTTTCTAATTGATCAAAAGCATTTTCTTCATTAAAAGGAATAACCTTAATTCCTTTTTCTTTAAAATAATCGATAACAAATTTATTGTGTACTAGGTCACCAAAAAAATATACATCATTATCTTTGTATTCTTCTCTAATTTTTAATGCTGTATCTATAGCTTTAGTTACACCAAAGCAATAAGAAATAGGTTTTAGAACTTCTACTTTCATTGAGCAATAAATTCTTTAAAATCAGAAACAAAAGAATCTACATCAACAGAAATTCTCTTTTCTTGTTCTTCTTTTGTTCCTTTTGTGATGTATTGTAAAGGAATGGCTCTAGTTTTAACTTTTCCTTTATAATTAATTCTATTTAATTCAAGTAAAACATTTGAGCAGAATCCTGTTTCAACGCCATAGGGGTCATAAATATAAACTTTTTTATATGAAGATAACTTTTCTATCTCTTCTTTATTATATTCTTTCATGAAAAGTGCATTAATTATTGTTACATTTTCATCATCTTTAAAAATACGATAAATATCGTTAATATGAGGTCCTATAGAAAGAATAACAGCTTTCTTATTTTTACCTTTTTTAACAACTTCCCATGAACCAAATTTAATATTTTTAGTTGAAGTAAAATCATCATTTTTAACTTTATAATTTGGCGTAAACCTTATTGCAAATGGATGATCATAAGTTGTTGCAAGTTTAAATAATTTTTTTGCATCTTCGATATCATGAGGCATTGCTAGTGCGATATTAGGAATAGAAAAAAAGAAAGAATCGTCATAAATTCCTTGATGTGTTTCTCCATCTGCTCCTACTAAACCAGCTCTATCAATCAAAATTGTACAAGGAACATTTAGACGAGTAATATCATGAATTATTTCATCATATGCTCTTTGTAAAAAAGTTGAATACATGAATAAATATGGGTGATAACCATTTACTCCAAGTGAAGCAGCAAAAACTGCACTATGTTCTTCACTAATTCCACAATCAAAAGTTCTAAGCGGATATTTAGAAAAGACTTCAGTTAATGCAGCACCAACCGTTGTTGAAGGGCAAATTGCAATCGCATTTTTATTATTTGCCATTTCTTCATCCATTAAACTAGCAAAAGTTTCAGAAAAACTAGCAATACCTAATTTGAAATTTGATTTAGGATGGCCAGTATCTTTTTCAAAAGGATTTACATAATGGAATTCACCTGTTTTATCTTCAGCAGCGTATTTATATCCAAGACCTTTTTTAGTTTTAACATGTACTAAAACAGATCTTTTTGTCTTTTTAGCCCTTTCAAAAGCTTTTGCCATTTCTTTAAAATTATCGCCATCAACTGGTCCGATATATTCGAAGTTTGCATCTTTAAAAACATAACTTGCAAAAGGATTATATTTGATGCCTTTTAATATACAAGATAGTCCTCCAATTGTTGGAGAAATTGACATCTCATTATCGTTTAAAATAATGATTATTTTCGTATTATCAACAATTAAATTATTAAGAGCTTCAAAGCAAAGACCATTAGCAATTCCACCATCTCCAACAACCGCTAAACAATGATAATTTTCACGTTTAAAATCTCTAGCTTTCGCAAACCCAACACATGCTGAAATCGATGTTGAAGAATGCCCTGCATCATAAAAATCGTATTTAGATTCGTTCATTCTTTGAAAACCATCTGTACCATTTTCAAGTCTTAAATTTCTAAGTGGTCTTCCTGTTAAAATTTTATATGGATATGTATAGTGACCAATATCAAAAATAACTTTGTCTTTATTAAAATCGAACGATCTAAAAAGAGCAATTGTCAAATTTACAATTCCTAAATTACTAGATAAGTGACCACCAAATTCACTACATCTATCGATGATTAATTCTCTAACATCGCTACTTAAAATATTTAATTGATCTAATGACAAGTCTTTTATTATTTTAAAATCAAACGACTCATCCAAAGTAAAATGTTCTTTTGTATCCATATGTATGTATTATATTAAATATAGCATTAAAATGCTATATTAATCTGCATTAACTACAAAATTTTAATTCAAAAACCTTGCAAATCTCAAATATTTTAAAGAAAAACGAGGTTTCCCTCGTTTCTCTTATTGCTTATTAAGTAATGAATTTTCTTTAATTACTTTATCTTTAAGTTGAGCAGGAACTTCTTCGTAAGCTTCAAATTCTCTTACAAAGTATCCACTACCTTGAGTTAAGACTTTAAGTTTTGTAACGTAATCAAGTGTTTCTGATTCAGGAATTAAAACTTCAATCATTGTTGAATCGTCTTCTTGATCAACGATATTTTGGATTCTTCCTCTTCTTGAATTGAGGTCATTTAATACATCGCCCATATAGACATTATCAACATAAATGAAGACTCTTAAAATAGGTTCAAGAATTGTTGGTTTTGCTTTCATGTATGCATCTTTGAAAGCAAGAATTGATGCCATCTTAAATGCTAATTCGTTTGAATCAACTGGGTGATATTTACCATCAAGTAAGACTGCCTTACAATTGATGACTGGGAAGCCAGCAAGTAAGCCTTCATTTAATGCTTCATAGAAGCCTTTTTCAATACTTGGGAAGTAATTTTTAGGAACTGCGCCACCAAAAACTTCTTCAGAGAATGAAATTTCATCACTTGGAGCAAATTTCATTTCGACGACACCATAGAAACCTGAACCACCAGATTGTTTAATGTAACGTCCATTACCATTTGCTTCAGCTTTAATGGTTTCACGATAACAAATCTTTGGATCATCTGTTGTAATAGCGACATTAAATTGAGATTTAATCTTGCTTAAAACATAATTGACGTGAGATTCTGAAACACCACCAATTAATAATTGCTTTGTTTCAGCATTTCTTTTAATTTCAAGAGTTGGATCTTCTTTTGAAATCTTAGAAAGTGCTGCACCAAGTTTTTCTTCTTCTTTTTTATTTTCAGCAGCAACTGCTCTATAGAAAACAGCTGTTGGGAAGTTAATAGGCTTAAATTGAACTATATTGTTCTTGTCACAAAGTGTAAAACCAGTGTCAAGTTCTGGAAGTTTTGTTAAACAAACGATATCTCCTGCAACTGCATAATCCATTGTTTGCATATCTTTTCCACATGGTTGAGCAAGTGAAACTTTAACATATGATTTGTTGTTTGGACAGTAGACTTCATCACCATTTTTGACTGTTCCACTAGTAACTTTAATATAGTTAATTGTTCCTAAATATGGGTCAACTGATGTTTTGAAAATAAATGATGAGAATGGAGCTTTTTCATCTGTGTTGACTTCAACTTCTTTACCATTTAAGTCTTTAGCAATATATGGTTTTAAATCTGCTGGACTTGGTAAGTAGTCGATCATCATATTAAGTAAGGTATTTATTGTTATATTATTTAAAGCACTTCCGAATAGGACTGGATATAAGTCACCATTTAAAACACCTTTTCTTAAACCTTCATGAATTTCTGCATTTGTTAATGGTTCACCTGAGAAGAATTTATCAAGTAAAGCATCATCAGTAACAGCAACTGCTTCACAAATTGAATTATGAAGTTCAAAAACTTTTGCTTTTTTATCTTCATAAATTTCATCATCGACACATTCTTTTCCATTATATCTTCTAGCTTTTAAATCGACGACATTAATAATTCCATCAAATTTATCAGCATGACCAAGTGGTAATGTGAATGGAATACATGATTTTCCTAATTTTGCATGAATATCATTTAAAATATCTTCATAATCTGGATAATCTTTATCCATTTTATTGACATAGACAATAAAAGGAATGCCTTTTTTTCTTAAAGTTTTATAAGCTTTAACAGCTCCAACTTCAACTTTTGCACCAGCATTGATGACAAGAATTGCGCCTTTGACTGCATTTGATGCAGCAATTCTTTCATAAACAAAGTCATCATTACCAGGAATATCAAGCAAATTAACTTTGTGATCTCTATAAATTAATGGGACGACACTTGTAGAGATGCTCATTAATCTTTTCTTTTCTTCTGGTGTAAAATCAGAAACTGTTGTTCCTTTTTCTACTGATCCTTTTTCTTTTTTGTAAACGGTAGCATAAAGTGATTCAACTAAACTAGTTTTACCACTGCCTTGATGGCCAAAGATGGCCACATTTCGAATGCTTTTGGCATTGTAGTCCATAAATTATTCCTCCTATGAAAGCGCTTTCAACACTCAAATAAAATAATAAATCAAAATGAGCGAAAAATAAAGAATAAATACATCTTTTTTACTAAAGTAAAACAAATAAATTAAATACTTTTTGTAAAAGTTTCTTTTTCACTTTGCACAAATATATCTTGTAATTTTAATACATCATCAACAATTTCTTGAGGTAAAAATTCTTTAATTTTGTTTATATTATTTTCTCTAATATCTTTTCTTAATTTAGTAGCTGAAATCACAATTTTACTTCTAGAAATTTTAATAATTTTCATTTCTTTTAAAATTTCTTTTCTAAACCAAGATTCTCTTCTTTCTTCTTCGCCAGTAACAAAAAATGTAGGTTCACAATCATATTTTTTTAATGTATCTAAAAGAAAATCTCCCCATTTTTCGTTGTTTCCGATACCCATATCTGGAACAGGTATTATGATAGCTTTAGGATATATTTTTTTAATTAATTCTTTTCTTTCTTCATATGAAAGAGGGTTTTGGCGCGTTCTACTTTCTTGAGATGAGCAAATTAAAATGGCTACATTCTTTTCTAGCTTAAAAGCTTCATCAATTAATAGTTGATGTCCTTTATGGATTGGTTCAAATCTCCCTGAAACAAATGCAACTTTCATATTACCCTCTTTATTATATTTTATTATCCAATAACTGGAATTTCATTATTAATTATTTTAATAAACTCATCAAAGTCATAAGATGGTAAAGCAAAGAAAAATTCTTCATCGTTATGGACAAAACGAATCTCATAATAATTTAAACAACTATATGTACTTTTTTCTCTATAAATCTTATATTTTTTATATTTTTCATCATTAAATCGAACATCTTTATTCCGATTGGGAATTATAATTCTTCTTTTAATTTTAGTTGCTTCTTTTAAATCACTTAAAGGAATAGCAATAACCGAATGCAAATTTGAAAAACAAAGATTATTGTCTTCAATAAAAAGACTCATATTTATATTTATGAA
>AUXO018449711.1_pt1 | contig 32827 bp, 44 predicted proteins | sample 768731 | NCBI WGS metagenome assembly AUXO01 (sample SAMN02715735, study PRJNA202380) | gut metagenome | biome: sheep rumen | host: Ovis aries | place: New Zealand: Palmerston North
ACCGCTCTTGTAGCCTGTTGTCGAAGCACCGCTCTTGTAGCCTGTTGCCGAAGCACCGCTATAGTTGCCTGTTGCCGAAGCACCGCTATAGTCGCCTGTTGCCGAAGCACCGCTATAGTTGCCTATTGCCAAAGCACCGCTATAGTCGCCTGCTGCTGAAGCACCGCTATAGTCGCCTGTTGTCGAAGATTCGTCAGTCCATTTTACTCTGTCAAGACAGAACTTAACTCCAGCCTTAATCAAACTGCCTAGCCCTATCTCAGCAACAATCTTAATTTTTTCAAAACTGCTTTTCTTGTCCTGTTTGTCTTCTTTTCCGCTTCCCTCGACTTCACAAAATCTATGGAACTCGTTCGGAGCGTAAAAGTCAAACACATCAAAAGGGTTTTCACAAGCGTGAAAGCCACCTTCACAAGCTTTTACTTCACCTTCGTGAACATATTCCTTACCTTCTTCATATTGATAGCCTCGGCACTTCAATTCATTGTCGAATCCTTTGTACATTGTCTTTCCCATAATTTACCTCCTGTTATGGTTTATTCTTTCATAAGAACAATCAGAACTATAATTATTGTTAGTACGAAACAAATTGTTGTCATTTTCCGTCTCGATAGTTGAAATAGTATTCGTACTTCGCAATCGTAAACTCACTTCCGTCAGAACGGCGGAGCGTCACTTCCTTGTCTGTCATATCTACCACCAAATATTCCCTGCGATTCCAATGATTTATGACAGTCTTGTTTTTCTTTTCTTCCACTTCTATCTCCTGTTTTTACAGTAAAAGCGGTCTCTACAGTCCACTTAAACTGAAATATACGCAACCATAAGGTCGTTCTTTTTATTCCAAGTTCATCAGCCCACTTTGAAAGTGTCTGTTTCTTGCCTTTATACAGAATAAAAACATTATCTTTTCTGTTATTCTGTTGCTCCTTAACAGAAATCCACCTGCAATTAGTAGGCTCATACCCTAAATCACTGTTTATTCTGTCAAGAGACAGACCCTCGGAATATCCGTTGTTCTCCGACCACAAAAGAAAAGCCCCAAAGTTATTCTCCCAATCTTCGCATACTCTTATGCCTTTAGCTCCATACCATTTGAAGTTATCATTTTTAGTATAAGAACATCTTTTACGCATATTAAGCCATATACGATACAGCCTAGAGTTACTTTGTCCGTGAACAGTGACTTTATCTTTTATTGCTTCTCCTTTTCCACAACCACAAGACAATGTAAGTCCTCTTTTCAAATTGCTCGCAAAAACTTCCTTTGTCTTCCCGCAATCACACTTGCAAATCCATTTAGAAGGGTCAGAACCTTCAACAAACGAAATTACAGTCCATCTGCCGAATTTTTTACCTTGTAAATCTTCTCTTTTCATATAACACATTATATACACTTAATATACAATATGTCAAGTTTTGATTATTTGTGGTTATCCTCCAGAAGTTTAAGTATGTCCTTATCGTCACAAGCGAAAATAGCGAATGTTCTCTTGCTTTTCGTATTGAGCACATAAAGACCCAGCACTTTCTCGTTGTATGAGTTCTCATACATAAGGCGATAAGCGTTCAACTGCATTGTACAGTATTTACGGTCAAAACCGCCTGTCTTGATGTCAAACAGAAAAACTCCCTCAAGCGTGTGAAGCACGATGTCAACATTTGAGGCAGTGTTCTCAAAATCTGAGACACGAACTTCTGCTCCAAGTTTCTGTGTGTCAACCCTTCCAACCTTGTCCTGAAAGTTAATAATAGCTTCTTTCAACCATTTGCCGTTTTCCGTGTCTGGCTCTTTTCCTTCCTCAATCCACCGCTCAATTTCCTTGTGAACCTGTGAACCATAAGAGCAAGCCAACTGAACCGTGGTTGAGTTCTGAGGGAAATTCTTCCCAAGTTTCTTTGCGATTGCTGCCGTAACTCCTTTCAGTTCACGACCCTCGTAAAAATAACGGTGTGCAATTTCATCAAACTGAACATTCGCTATGTTTCCCTTTTTCAATTTCAATTCTCCTTTGAGAGCCTTTCAAGAGAATACTGAACCTGTTTAGGCGAAACCTCAGAGCCTATAAAGTTCAATTTCATTCTTTTGCAGGCAACAGCGGTTGTTCCTGTTCCCATAAAAGGGTCATAAACCGTCTGTCCCTCCTTTGCATAAAAACTTAAAAGTTTCTCACAAAGTTCTGAACTATAAGTTGCTTTATTCAAAGAACAACTCCCGTCATTATTTCTCGCTTCCAGAAAGTTATAAAAAGTCGAGTACATTTTCTGCCCTGTACTTCTTTTACTTATAACTTTTTTCGCACTGTTAAAAGTTAAAAACTCTTTCTTTCTGCAAAACACAAACACAAACTCTACAATCCTAGAAGCCTTATTGGAAGAACATACATTAGGCATACAAGTAGACTTTTTCCAACAGATTATATCAGCACAAGAAAAGTCTGTTTCTGCTGTTATTATGCTCATCAAGTGTAATAAAGCGTCTGCTCCTTTACTGCCATAACTTATCTGCCAAAGAACAACTCCATTGTCTGCAAGTATTCTGTCAAACTCTCTGAACAGATTAAGCGCATATTCTTCATACTGCTTGTCTGTCATATAATCAGCAAATACATCATCTTACATAAGGATACTGCTTTTCTTTGACCTTACAGTTACTCAGTGTTCTTTTTCCGCCTGATTTCTCATTAGTATTGTAAAAAGGACTTGAAAGAATTATATCAACTTGCCCCTCCCTCATTTTTGACATCGTATCTCTACAATCTTCATTGTAAATCTTGTTATTCTCAATCATTACAAGCCCTTAGCCTCCATTTCCTTACGCTTCTTGTCACAATAAGAATCCATAAACTCGTCAAAGTTGTATGCCTTCTTGCCGACTGTCTTTGTCAGAAAAGCCCAGAATTCAGAAAGAATCTCAGCCTTACTGCTCGGATTCTTGGCAATATCCTCTTTCAATCTTCTATCCTCGTCCTCGGACAAGTCCACCGCAAAATCTGTAGGAATAACACGGTGAAGTTTTCCAGAGCGAAGATAGAAGTATTCCTTATTCTTTCCGCTCATCTTCCTTTTTCTCCTCTGTCAAATCCTCAACCACAAAGTCAAAGCTCATAGTGTCTCCATTGCTTCCGTTAATGGAAGCGGAAATCACTCTGAAATGAACCGTTTCTTGATAGCTTCTTATACGGCTCATAATCTCCTGCATAAAGTCCTTTCCGTCATTCTCCTTTCTCTGGACGGTCACAGACCATTTCTCAGTTCCTTCTTCTGGAAAAAGTTCAGCCTTTACGATTCTGTAGTTTGAATCATTTCCAGAAGGACCTTCAATCCTGTATGAAATCTCGTTAATTCTCGGATAGTTCAACATATTAGTCCTCCTTTCTCTCTTCATCCAATGTTTCCATACACTCGTTACAAGAAATATCCAGTCCTGCTTTTCCCCATACGACAAGACCACAGCAACGGCAAGTATATTTAGTCTTGTTCCTGTTGTAAACCTTAATTGGCTTATCAGCGTTGTCCGCTGTTGAAGCGTCCGACAAATCGGCGTCACTGTCTGGATTCTTGTCTTTGTAACCCTGTGCCACCGTCTGTGAGTATTCGACCACATTGAAATAGTCGCCGTACTCTTCTGTAAAGTCTTTCACAAAAGCCTCAAACTCTCCTCCCTCAATGATTCTCTCATTTACGGAAGTCTTTGACTTATTGAGATAGACTGGCTCAAGTCCACAATCTTTCATCAAGTCAGCCCAAGCCTTATCGTGATAACCGCCCCTCGGAATATGAATGAAGGCGTTCTCGTAAATGTGGCACAATTCGTGGCAGAGCGTTGAAAGAACATGCTCATTCCCTTGTGCTAAATAGCGAGGGTTTATTCCAAGATACTGAATCTTGTCACCGTTCAACTTGTCGAAAAGAGCGTTGTTCTGAACGAAGGCACAAACTACACTCTTGCATTTGTTGTTAATTGCAAGCACATAGCGAGGAAATGACTGCTTCCCCTTTCCTGTGAAAAACTTCTCCTCAATCAAGTCCACGGCTTTCTGAAACTTCTGGTAAACTTCCAGCGTTGTCTTTGTTTCTTCCATAAGATTTACCTCCTGTTATGGTTTAGTATTCATAAACAATTTTCTGTCACTGTTTATGGTCAACTGTCTTTATTATATTGCACTCATAATGTTTTGTCAAGTCAATTTTTATCATTCTCCTGCAAACAACTCATCTACAGAATTAAGAAAATCTACTACCTTACATTTACCCTCACAATGATAACCTTCATAGATTATTCTTTTCGTGTTTCCTTTGTCGCTTGTAACAACCGCAAATTTATTGTTTCCTTCTTGTGTAAATATCATAGAATATTTACGACCTTTATAATTAAAGTATATCCTAGGCATTTTCTTTTTCCTCTGCCAATTTTTCGACACTGTTGAAAGTGTAAACAATAATATAATAGTCTTTGATTCCAGTTCCTCTTGACACTTCCATTTCAAGATTCCCAGAAATTCTGTAGTCTTTCCCAAGAGAACAAGAGAAAAACAATTCCTTGTCTTCTATGAGCCATTTCGGAAACAGCGCACGAATCGGCACGCCGTCCAGAGAAGAGAACAGAACAGAATATCCTCTTTCCTCCTCTTTCAATAAGTCTCCCAGAACACCTTCACGGCACTCTGAAATCTTCTTTGTTCCGTCTGAATAACAGTTCAAATCCTTGATGAAAAATCCCTCAATAAAGAGCATTGTATATTTTCCGCTGATTTTCATATTAAGCCTCCTCTGCTTTTTCCCAGCCGTAAAGCAACATAATAATTTTACTGCATTGCTTTCCGTCTTCCGTATATTTTACCCTCTTCAAATCAAAATCCAAGCTATCCGCTCTCAGAATGTCTCCCTCTTTCAAACCCTCTGTATTCCCAGCGATATTGAAAACGCATTTCTCAGTATGCACTTTGTTGTTTTTCGTCCTGTAATTCCTGTTCTGGACTACAGAAAGAAATCCGTTCTCCCTCGTTACAAAAAAGTTCTCGCCTGTCATTATCTGCCCCCCTTTGTGAACCTCACGCCCTGCATATACCCCGAAAGCTTGCCAAGATAGCGTACTGCCTTCTGGAAATCCTTGTTACTGCAAGTTGCATAAGTCTTGAAATCTTTCATAAGCGAAGTTTTATAAAGAAGTTCGCAAGTCTTTTTATCAGAATCAGCGTTGACTTTCCACTCTGGAAACTTCAAACCGTCTGCCGAAAAAAGAACCTTTCCTTCAGTCGTCTTCACTAAAACAGTCCTGCTGTCTAAAATCGGTGAGCCGTAATAAGAGGAAGAAGAGGATAAAAGAATAGGAATCTTTGTATTGCCGTTGCTTCTTCCCAGCCGTCCGATACAATCAAACTCATCGTTCCAGACCTCAAGGACATCAAATTCAGAATCCTTCACGCCGTTCTCTTTTTCCTCTGTCGTTTTGTAAGCGCAAAAAATCCTAATTCTGATTTTATTAACTCTTGCATATTCAAGAGCCAATATAGCACCGTCCAGAGCCTCAGCACTGTAAAAAGTGCCGTTGCATACTTTATATTCCTTTCCGTCCGAGCCTGTCTGTCGTTTAATTTCCGTGTCAAAATCAAAAATCATATTAAGCCTCCTTGTTTCCTTTCTCCAGAAGTTCACACTGCCACATAAAACGCTTTCTTGCCTTCTTCTCATCGTCAAAGACATAGCGAGCGACAGCCAAGCCGTCAGGATTGCTATACATAGTAATTACCCGACCAGTAAGACATAAACGAATCGTTTTAAAGTCTTTCTCCAAATGAGCCATTGCAAACATATTAGACCTCCTGTTATAGTCTGTCGATAATTTTACCCTCTGGAAAATGAATCCTAGATAAAATCCTTATAATCTTTCTTGAGCCTCTTAAAATCGCCAGCACGAAGAAAGGCTATTTTAAATCCCATTTTTATATAGTTCTTTATTTCGCTTGCCCTCGTTCCTTCGTTTATCGGGAAAAACGCGAAGCCCTCAGCAATCATCTTGTGAATTTCTTCTAAGCTTTTCCCTTCTGTCGTAAAGTCGTTTTTATTACAGAAGAAAACCTCTTTAGCCGTGTCAAGCGTTCTTTCCTCATAACCACAAGACCACATAGAGCGTGCTTTATAAGAAAATAATATTTTCTTCTTTGAAATAAAAACCGTGTACATATTACCTCCAGATTCTTTGAACCACGACAAAATAAGAGTCACCACAAGAGCGGAAACGAAGCACGAAATAGAAGCGACCCAGAGCCAGCATAAAATTATTTATCTGTCATTACCGCTTGCAATCGCTTTTCTTTTCGCATACCGCTTTATAGCGTCTTTCTGCTTTTTGTCCAGAGAAAAAACATTATAGTTTATTTTCTCGTTAAAGTCTTTCAAAAGTTCTTTTAATGCTTTCATATATTGCCTCCTGTCATAGCATAAAAGCGGATTTTTCGGGGCGTTTCTTCCTGCCGTTATGACAAGAAGAAAACCGCCTTTCTTATTTCATACCTTCATAATAAATAATTCTTCCCATTTCTTCCCAGTAGAAGGAATCAATTTCCGAATCATTTGTTATAAACTCATTTATTTTGTTATAGTCTTTCGACCCTGTGACAACTCCCAACAGCATACAAACTATATCATATGTCGTATAGGAAACACCAAACGGCAAACCCTGCAACCAGTCTTTGACAAGAAAAGGCGTTAAGCACTTTCTTGTTCCATAAACCTGTGTTCTTTTGGCTTCCTCGTATGCCTTTCTAAAGTCTGTTATATATTCCTCCTCAGAAAAAACCTCCAGAAGGTAAGACTTCAAAAAGTCGTGAATCTTTCTCTTATTCAATTCCGTTAAAAATCTTTTTCTTGCCATATCCTGCCTCCTTACTTTCCCAGCGTCTCGGCGTATTTTTCCGCCTCATTTGGTGAATTGTGCTTTATGCTGTCAATGATACATTTTCCGCCCTTGGTGTAATGATAAGCTAAGAAAATCGGTTTACCCTCAGCCTGTTTATAATTTTGTATTGTGTAACCGCAAGAAGCATTTGGCGAGGTGTAACCTCTTTCAAAATGTCCTTCAGAGTTCAAAAAATTGAGCCAGTAGGAATTGTTTCCATAATATGAAGTGTTTCTATATTCCACTTTCAAAACCGTGCATTTTTCAAAGTCTTTCATAGTGTGCCTCCTTAAAAATATTTAGCGTATTTATAAAGCCTGTTATCTCTTCCCCTGTTCATTAAACAGTTAGAATAATTCAAGGCGTTTATATATGAATTAGTCACGAAATAACCCAGAGATTTTAAATAGTTTAATTTCTCTGTGTTGTATATTTTCATAATGTCGCCCGAAAGTTTAACAACCCACATATTAAGCCTCCTGCAATGCTTTTTAAGCCTTGCCTTTCCTGCTTCAAGGAAAGGCAAGATTTTCCCTAAATGCTTTCTACTTCCTCGGGCTTTCCGTTTTTAATCGTGTAGATTTTATCCGAATCAATAGGAAATTCCCCAACAGATGAAGAAAAAACCAACTGATAATTTTTTTGATAAATTACAGCAGAACAAGAAGAGAACGCCAGAAGAAGAGCGTTTATTCTTCCTTTAGTTGTGGAAGTTTGCCAGCCTTGGAAAGAAAATTTAATATTGTTTTCTTTGTCAAGTGTAAAAATGCAATGACCCCATAAATAAACACGCTTTATGTTTTTTTCAAGTGTTACGGAATCTTGAAGGCTTAAATCCTTTGATTTTCCACAGTTTGCGGAATCGCTCAAATACTTGATAATCTGCTTTTCAATAGTTCTCATAGTGTGCCTCCTTTTATGGCTTTAATTTTCGGGGCTTTCCTGCCCCTTATGCTTTTATTATTGCATACTTGATTTATTTTGTCAAGTACGAAACACAAAATATTTTTAATTTTTTGTGTTTTCTGTAATCGGCTTTTATTGTTTGCCGTTCCTGCAATCCCTTATGATTATATAATAAACTTATAATAAAATAATGTCAAGAGAAAAAAGAAAAAATTATCAAATATTTGATATTTTCAGCAATTTTTATTTTTACACAGTATATAGAAAGAAAATGTTATTTTTTGTAAAAATATCAAATCGTATCAAATGTTTTTACTATTATATTTTTCGGCATTTTTGAAAATCGGCTGAAAATTGCAATTATCGAATATTTGATATTTTTAAACATTTTATTTTGTTTATAATTTTTTCAAAGTCAAAAATATTTGATACAATTTGATATTTCACTTTTTTAAGTTTCAGCAAGCGTGAAAATATAATAGTTAAAACATTTGATACGATTTGATACGATTCGATTCAATTTGACGCTATCTTTTTGTAACAATAACAAATTTTTGAAGTGATAAAAATAAAATGTCAAATATTTGATAAAAAATTAAAATCGGCTTCCTTCGTCCTAATCTTGACATATGGCAGGCAGGGCAAAAAGAAAATAAATATTAAAATGGTCGCAACTTCACAAAGGCGAAAAGAGAAATTATTTTAGTTTTCCCTATTGACAATAAAACAAACTTATTTTATTATAATTAAAAGTTAGAGCATAGCAGGAGGCTTTATATGATTATTTTTGATTTTTTCGCAAGTGCATTTTTAAGCGTGTTCTTTTCGGTTGCTCCGAAATACTGGAAAAATTGCACAGATGAAAAAAATGAAAAGTTTGTTAATAAACTTTTCTTAATCCTTACATTTTCACAGGTTTTGAAATTGCTTTTTTGTGCTGGTTTTCTAGTCGCTAGATTTTTGAGATAGCACGAAGCAAGGCACGGACGGCAGGCAGGGCGGAGGGGGGCTTGCTGTTCCGTCTGTCAGATTTTTTACTGTCGGCAGGCATAGCGAGAATAGGACCGTCTCTGCTACACAATTCGGATTTTATCTATTTCAAACCAAACTTACAATCGTCTGCCGATTTCGTCTTTTTCAAAGTCAGTACCTTAAATCGTCTGCCGTATGCCAATAATTTGACAGGAGTACCTTTTGGTGTTACCCTATACCCAAGAGTAAAAATTATGACACGATACCAGCAGTTCGATTATTCCGAGTATGAAAATTGACATAACAATACGAGTGTGTTATTGTATGATATATGGCTGACAGTTATGAACAACTCCGTGACAAATGCGTTAAGACTTACGGAAAACTATATAAGGATTCTCTGGTATTTGACATCTGCAAGGTAGACAAGCAGACGAGAATCCGATTACAACAAGACCCTGTTTACTTAGCGGAGACAAAAGCCCTGAAAGCAGGACTGTTTCTAAATCAACTTGACATTCTTGACAATGTTCTCGCAGGGGCTTACGCAAACTCTGAGAAGCCCACGGACACAAGCACCACAGTATTGAAAGCACTTGAGATGAAGAACAAACTTCTGCTTGAGGACTTGAATGTGAACAAGGACGAAAGCAATGCTCTTAATGTTACATTCACAGCTATGAGCAAAGAGGACTTTGAGGCTCTTGAAACAATAGAGGCTCATAAAGGCTCTAACAACAATATAGAACTTGGAGCAGACTTCGGAGTTTCAGATGATGGCGATTCATTTGAGGCACGAACTAAGGCTGATATGCAGGAAAGGCTCAAGGAACTTGAAAAGGAGAAGAAAGATAAATGATATTGGAAATCTTTCACGGAAGATTTGAGAAACAGCTACAAGTAAGGAGGTATAAATAAATATGAATCTTGTTAAATTATTACCGCACCAAGGACAGTTAGTGCAAGCACCATTTGTTTACACGGAAGTTCGCTTCTTTTTCCTTGTTGCGGGTTATTGAACGCGAGTGGTAAGACTTCCGCTCTTGTCTATGCCATTTTATACGCTGTAAAGAATCTTCTCGGAAAGAAAGACTTGGAAGGTCATAACCCGAAGATTCTTCTTGGCTCTAAGAACCTTACATTTATGAAGAAAACCCTTACAGGTCTTCTTGAGCAGGACTTGAGGGATACGAACTCAGAGTACACCTACGATAAGGCTCATAATATCATTACGATAGGAAATGTGGAACTGCTTCTCATTCCTGTAGAGGACGAAAGCACAATCTACGGTTTCTCCGTTTGTAGTTGCTTCGTTGATGAGTTGGACGAGTTGCCTACGCAGACTGCTATGGCTGTAGTGAAATCAATCAATGACCGTTGCCGTCAGATTGTGGACGGCTACAGAACTCCGTTTATGACATACACCACCTCATCGCAGGGATTGAAAGGAACTTACCAGACCATTATGCACTTCAAGAAGACTGGTATGCCTTATGTCCTTATGAGAGGAAGAACAAGGGATAACATTTATCTTCCGAAAGACTATGTTGACAATATGTACCGTATCTACAACGAGAAGGAAGTTGATTGTCTTCTGGAGGGAAAGTTCATTTCGATAGACAGCGGACTTGTGTTCCCAGATTATGACCCAAGCAAGAACGACTTGGACGAGGATTTGTTTGACTGCCTTGAGGAAAGCGACACGGTTTATATCGGACAGGACTTCAACGGATTCGGAAACTACGCCGAGGCTTTTGTCGTAAAGTTCGGGGCTTTGGTTATGATTAAGTGCTACAAACTTCCAGACATTCGCCACGCTCCGAAAGTGTTCAGATATGACTTTCCGTTCAACAAGATTGTATGGATTCCAGATATGACATACAAGGAACATTTTGTTGAGTTCAAGAAAGAGTTGAGGACATATAACATTACGATTGCATATCGTTCCTGCAACCCTCTCGTGCAGGACAGGAACTTTGCTTGTAACAAACTTTTCTTTGCAGAGAAACTTTTCGTGTGCCCTATATGCAAGGACGCAAAGACGGCACTTCTTACTCATCAGAAAGACCCTAAGACAGGACTTCCGATGAAAGGCGGAGATAATGCTCCAGACCATTTGAATGACTGTATGGGATATGTAGTTCACTATCTTTTGTCTTGGTGTCGTGAACTCAAGCCTCTGTATGATGTCACATTGCGTTACATCTATGACAAGAGAAGGGCTAGGGGTGCTGACGCTATGGAGCTTGAGGTTGCTGGTCGGCTTCTTGACGCTAATCATCTTAGGGGATTGCCGTTGAAGAAACACGCCAATGCAGATGATGAGGAAGAAGCGTCTTGATTTATAGAGGTTTTAGGCGTAGGATAGGAATATGGTAAACTATAAAGAGTTAAGACAGATTTTGAACGGCTCTGGAATGAGCATTGCGAAGTATAACAACGGAAAGACAGTCGTTAAGGACAGCAATGTTTTCAAAGGCGCTAAACTGTCTGCCGTTGAAGAAGCACAAGCTTTGGTTGAGAAAGCGATTAAGGAAGATACTGTTTCGTACTCAAAAAAATTAGGAATCACACAGTTGGATTCCCTCAAAGATGTGAATGACCGTGCGGTTAGGGCTGTGGGCGGTATCATTGACTGCCTCGGAACAAAGAAGAAAGTTACTGCACAAGAGCTCCGTGAGCAGATGACTACCGCTACGGCTAACCGTGATTCTATCTTCAACCCTCGCTGGAACTTGGGAAACGGCGTAGACCCATCAAGAATGAATGTCGCTTTTCCGAACATCTATATCTCCCCTTGGGAAGCGAGCTCACTTTACTCTCAGAAAGGACTTTTCGAGACCGTAATCAACAAGAAAGCTAAGTCAATTCTTCTCAATGGTCTTCGTATTGAGAATCCTAAACTGACCACAAAAGAACTTGACATTATAAACGAGAAAGTTGATGTTCTTGACATCAAGCATACGATTTCAGACGCAACTAGGGATTCGCTCGTTTACGGTGGCGGTATCGTGTTCCCTATGCTCAAGCGTGACACCCCTGTTACTATGGGACTGAAACTTGATGCTCTTTTGAAACTCGGAGTTCTTGGAAAGAACTGCATTGATTATATGGTCAAACTTGACCGCTGGAACACATTCATCATTCCGCCTTATAATCCTACTCAGAGGGATTTTTACAGACCAGAAGTTTACACAGTTCCGTTCTTGGGAACAGATGTTTACCACGCCCGATGTGCTAGGGTAGTGACCGCTGAACAGGCTGGGTATTGGGGGCAAGTGATTAACCAAGGCTGGGGTATCTCAGACCTTTGCGGTTACTTGCAGTCTGGTATGAACTATAAGGTTGCGATTCAGTCACTTCCTCTTATGATTCAGCAGATGAGTATTCTCGCTCGTGTCGTTAATGTGGACGGAGTTCTTGCTACTGAAGGTGCTAATGCTCTTGACGCTCTTGTTGAGCAGAACACAATCAGAACTCGTGAGGCTTCGGCTGACAATCCTGTTACTATGGATGTACTCGGAGACATAAAGAGCATTAACAGAAACTTCGCTCAAGTTCCAGAACTGCTTCGTCTTTTGAGACAGGATTTTGCCTCTGACTGTACTATTCCAGAGCCTATGCTCTTTTCTTCTGAGAAAGGTAATTTCTCTTCTGGAGACGACACTGAAGGAAACCAGAGCAAGCAGTGGGAAGCAGTCAAGATGATTCACAAAGATGTGGAGAGACAGTTCACTCAGATTGCTAAGATTCTTGTCATTGACGCTCTTGGAAACGATGATAGAATCATCAAGGCGCTCCCTTACACAAAGATTCATTTTGACGAGCCTGTTATTGCTAACGCAGTTGAGAGAAGCCAGATTGGAAAGTTCTTCTCAGAGAATGTGTTCAACCTTGTTTCCGCTCAGACACCTCTTGACATTGCTTTTGAGATGGCTTCAAAGAATGTCTCTACAGACCTTGCTCCTTCAAGTGAGATTCTTGAACGCTTGAGAAAGATACAGGAAAGGGTAGACAAGCAGGACGAGGAAAAATTCAAGTTGGAGATGGATATGCAGAGGGCTTCCGTAGAAGCTACAGAAGCTAATGCTAATAGAACTTCCGAAGGTTCTGACCCTAACGGAAAGGGAGTTGCAAAGCCTAAGAGTTCTTCAAGCAATGAGGGAAGCAAAGGAAAGTCTCCTGCCGAAGAGAGCAGGGAAAAAGCTCTGAGCTACAAGAAAGAAGGCGGTTACTCAAGGCTTGAGCAGAAAGCCCACGAGAAGACAAGGCTCGGAACTTCAAAGAGAAGCGAGAAAAAGTCAAAAGCTGAGGAAAAGGCAGTAAGACAATCTTAGTACGAAACAACTTGACTTCAAACTCAGAATGGTTTATTATGAGGGTATATGATAAGAACTGAGGTTTTCAAAAAAGTAACTGATTCAGATGCACAGCCGTACATCGAGCAGAAAGATGTTATTCTCTGCCGAAGCGGTATTCAGTATTATCATAATTCTGAAATCGCCTCTTTCATTACGGAAGACAACAAGCCTCCTAAAGAAAAGGAATGGTACAAGGAATACCGTCCAGCGAATGTCGTTGTAAAAGCAAAGAAACTTTGCGGAAATCTTCCAGTAACCAAGGAACACCCTAGTGATTGGGTTACTCCAGACAACTGGAAAGAACTTGCTGGAGGAGCGACAGGAAAAGAGGTTGAGGTAGAGGCTCTTGACGGTGAGGCTGACGGAGAAATCGGTCTTAAATCAGACATTACATTTTATGACAAAGATTTGTATGAGTATTACCAGAAGCACAAGGAAGTGTCTCTGGGGTACACTTGCAAGAAGCATTTCGTAGACAATCCAGAAGAGGTTGGATATGATATTCTTCTTGACGAGATTACAGAAGTAAATCATTTGGCAATAACGCAGAGCGGTCGAGGCGGTTCAAGCGTTGCCGTGATAGATAGTTTGATAGGAGGAATGAAACCTATGAGAACAGGTATTTGGGCTTGGCTTGCTGGTAAGAAACAGACGGATTCAAAAACCGCCCTTACTTTTGGTAAGGAAGTTTTCGCCGCTCTTAAAAACAGCAAGGGTTCAACGGAAGAAGAGTCGGCAAACGAACTCAAAGGAGTGTTTGATTCCTGTGCAATCCTCAAAGATTGTCCGCAGAAAGACACAATGCTCAATATGATTCGTGATTGCTATGACAACCGTGAGAAGGCTTTGGAGAACGAGGAAGAACTCACAAAGACTTTCGACAGTATGTATGTTTCTTTGTCTGGAGACAGTCTCAAGGAAATCATTGACGCAGTTAAAGGATTGGGCGGTTCCACTGTAGCAACTTCTGATTCTTCTGACAAGAAAGACGATGAGCCTTCAAAGACAGATGATTCTGGCAAAAAGGGCGATGAGCCTTCAAAGACAGATGATTCTGACAAGGGCAAGAAAGACGATGAAGGAAGGAATACTGACAGCGGAAAGGCTATTGATTCTGCTCCTCTTACAAAAGAGGACATCGCAAAAATCGTCAAGGACAGCATTGCTGAAATCGTTCCGCAGATGGTCAAGGACACGCTTGGTATCAAGGACGGAAAAGCAAAGGTTGAGGGCGGAGTGATTGATTCAAACACAGACACTCCTTATGTAGCCCAGAGAGACTACACTGAGTTTTTGGAATAGTCCAGAGGGAAACCTCTGCTAGAAATAGGAGATAAATATGTTGCAGAATGGAAAAACACTTTCAATGCACAATGACGCAATCTACAAGGGTGATGTTACACACAACGGCACTCTCTTGAAGTTGCACGAGAACTCTTATACCATCGGTTACTCAGCACTTCTTACTCCTAACGGAAAAAGTGCTGGAACTGTGAAGTTCGGTAACGGAGTTTTCCTCAATCTCGCCAAGAAAAACAACAATGTTTACGCTGGCGAGCCTACCGAGACAGGTGCTATTCCTGCTTTCGGCGGTATTATGGTTCGTGAACCTGCTGTAGCCTCTGGCTACCCTGCTCTGAATGATGAAATTAGCGGATTCCAGCACGGACTTCTCTGCCGTGAAGGTTTCGTTGTTTATAAAAAGGGCGATGTTCTTATGTCAGCAAGTCCGAAAATATCTTATGAAGATGTCGAACTTTTTGACTATGTTTACCAGAACTACTGCCTCTGGATTGCGAAAACCACAGGTAAGGCTTACTTCTCACCGAAGAACACAATCTACGCTAACAGCGGAGACATTTTCGTTGGTCGTGTAGTTGAAATCAATCCAGACGACCGCTCTGTTACCGTTTATATCACTCCTGCAATTCAGTCAAATACTGCTGACATTGCTGGCGCGACACCTACAATCGCTGTAGACAATGATGGTATCACAAATACTGAGATTCCTTTCTCAGTTTCTCTCGGAACTGAAGGAACAATCCAGTTGTTCTACAAAGCACACGCTGATGCTAATTACACAGCAGTTGAAGGAACTTTCACACCTGTATATGACGAAGTTGCTGACGCTTACCTCGTTGATTACAAGTTGACAGGTCTTACAAAGAACACAGCCTATGACATCAAGGCACAGGCTATTACTGCTTGTGGTGTTGCTACTGATACAGAAGAATCAGTTTCAACAACCAATGTTTAAGGGAGGATTTAGGCTATGTTGGGTAAATCTAAAAGAACTTATGACGGCTTGATTGCTAAGATGGAGAACGAGGTCGTTGACCGCTTCCCTGCAATCTCAAAGCATATCAACGCCATTCATATCGACAACTCAAAAATGTCTCCGATGTCGGCTGACATTAAGAGCGCTGGTCTTTTCTGTGCCGTAGATTCTAACAAATGTACGAAAGAGGCTCTTCCTGCTGGATTCCAACCTACTGACGCAGTTGTTATGAAAATCTCGGACAGTGCGAAGGCTTACATTGACCGCTCTATGGATTCGTTCATCAAAAGCGGTATGGACGAGGCTACTGCAAAAAAGAAGGTACAGGATTCGCTCATTCCTATGATGGGTTATGACCCTGCAAAGAAGCAGTACATTATGACTGCTATCGCTCCTTCGGCAGACGGAAAGGTACACGATAGTCTTCTTGAGCAGACTTCTATTCCTATGTGGAATATCGGCTGGCTTACAAGAATCATCAAACAGCCTTTCGCGACAAGCCACGCAAAGAACCTTGTTTCTGTTGAATCTTTCGGAAACGCTTGGGCTGATGTAATCGGTCTCTTCAAGGAAAGTTTTGAAGGTTACGGAAAGTTGTCTACAACTGCCAAAGGCAATGTCAAGCAGAACAACTCTAATCCAGTAACAAACGAAGCAAGCCAGATTGTTGATGAAGTTTTCAATATTTCTGTTGAGTACGAATCAGATGTAATGGAAGACATCAAAGCTAAACAGACTGGCAACTTCGTGACTGGTCAGATTAAGGCTGACCGTGAAAAGTATGCAATGATGGTTCTTGACCGTATGCAGGACGCTTTGATTTACTACGGTTCAAAAGAGGCTGGCATTGATGGTCTTATTGATGTTGCTACAGTAGAAGTTTACACAGGAACTCCTCTGTATGACATCTTGATGGGAGCAAGCACAACTGCTGGTTCTGACATCGTTAAGGCTATGAACCGTCTTATCTCAAACTTCCTTCGTGAGAATCACTATATGGCACAGGAACTCAAAATCAATGTTTCTGAGTATGTGTTCCAAGCCCTCACACAGACTGTTTACAGCGATGTTTACAATCCAGATTCTCCGTTGAAGATTCTCTCTGGAAACTTCAAGGGAAGAAACGAATTGGACGGCGGACTTGTTCAGTGTAAATACACAATCGTATCTGATACAATGTGTAACCCGAACACACCGTTCAACCCTTCAAACTACGATATGTGCTTTATGACAGTGCCGAAGATTACTGACGCTCTGACAGGAACACAGGACAGTTTGATTATCCACCCAGAACTCCTCAAGAGTTATATGGTTCCTGCCCTCTGGCAGAGAACAGGTCTCTTGTACACAATGTACAAGCGTATCGGTGGTGTAATCGCTCCGATACAGGGTACGGTGAAGGTTGTTCAAGGATTAGGTATTCAAGGATAACCTAGGATAAATAGCACTTATTGACAATGGTATCAATAAGTGCTATTATTTTTATATGCGTAGATTACAAATTGACAGACAGTTACTTGAAAAGTATGCTAAGGAGCTTACTTTAAAAGAATTGTCAGAGAGGTTTAATTATTCCGAAAGACAATTGAAAGATTATTGTCACCACCATAATATTAAGTATAAACTTGTTCATAATTTTCACGGACTGTCTTACGACCAATTGTTTACAGTTTGGAAAGGAATGATAGCAAGGTGTGAAAATGAAAAGAATAAGGATTATTACAGATATGGAGGTAAAGGTATAAAGGTATGTGCTGAATGGCACGACCCAAGCAAGTTTATTTCTTGGGCTAAGGAGAATGAATGGAAGAAAGGCTTGCAATTAGACCGTATAGATAATAACGGAAATTATGAGCCTAGCAACTGTCATTTTGTTTCGCCTAAAGACAATATAGCTAATAGAGGTAATACATTAAGGTTTAATGGTGTTCCTTTAGTTAGACTTCTCGAAAACACAGAGACTAATCCTTACAGGCTTGAGAGGCATACTGTTTGGGAAAGACTTAAAAGGGGGTGGAGTATAGATGAAGCACTTAAAACACCTTTGACATCGAGAAAAAGGTAGTGTATAATAACATTACAAGTACCCTTTATTTTTATGGAGAAATGCTATTATGAAGTATATTAAGAACAATCTTGATTACGCTGTTTCCTTTTCCGTTATGGACGGAACAAAAGAAAAGAAGTTTGAGTTCGACTGTCGCCGTATCTATTCAGATACAGGAAATGTAGCGACAACAGGTGTTACAGCAATGGAAGACGCTGATTTCGATTACTTTTACAAGAACTGCAAGCAGTTCAAGGCTTTCTTTGACAAGGGAGACCTTTCAAAGACTTCTAAGGAAGGCGCTAACGCAGTTGCTAATAAAGTCGATGAACTGACAAGAGAGAACGAAAAACTCAAGGAACAGTTGGCTCAGAAACAGAAGGAAGCAAGCGGAGAAAAGACAGCCGAACTTGAAACAAAGAACAAGGAACAGGCTAATGAAATCTCTAGCCTCAAGAAACAGTTGGAAGCACTCAAGAAAGCAAAGAAAGACGACAAGGCTGACGACAAGGCTGACGACAAGGCTGACGACAAGGCTGACGACAAGGCTGACGACAAGGCTGACGACAAGGCTGACGACAAGGCTGACGACAAGGCTGACGAAACAGAAGGGTTTTAATGCAGGTTAATACTCTTTCTGGGAAACCGCCGAGAATTGACAGGGTATGGTTCAGAGCAAGATATGGTCAGAACTTTCCCGAACTTCTTGACGAAGAAAAAGATGATTTTCTCGATAGTTGCATAGAATCAGTATATACGCTGTTCGCAGGTGTGGCTGATATTTGGTCACACCTTGAGCGAAACCTTTATTGTGACAAGACGCAGATGTGCTATGGACTTTTAGTTGCGTGGTACATTACTGACTTGAATCCAGATTTTGCTGAAGGTGTTCTTTCTTCTGGAGGAATACCAATAAAGAGTAAAAAAATTGGTGGAACTCAGATTACTTTCACAGAAAACAACAATAGGATAGGCTCTCAGAACAATGCAGACCTCTTGGGTTCTCTCAAGAGCAATGCTTTCGGTTCTAAGGCTTACTTTATGATTAAGGCTTCTGGAAAATTGAACTTTTTCTTGAAGTTTTAGGAGGATTTTATGTATTTTTGCGTAAAAATACCTTTGAGAATTGCAGGAAAGCACTACAGACCTTGCATTTCATACAAAATTGGTGAGAATATGCTCTCAACTGCAAAGAAACTTGCGGAAGAAAGCAAGGCTGAGGTGAGCGAGACACCTATTTTCTTCCAGAATGGCAAAAAAATTGTCAAAAAAGAGGAAAAAACAGTAGAAAACGGTGAAAAACCTCAGAAAAAAGCAAAAAAAGACAAGAAAGTTGAAGTAAAAGACATAGAAGAACCCACAAAAGAGGCTGAAATTGCGCCTCTTGATGATGTTTCCGAAGAGGAAAACGGAGGCTTCTAATGGCTGTGTACGGAGACCAGTTGCTTGCATTTTCAGAGCAGTTCCGCTCTGTTTCGTACTTCTCAATGAAACAGGAAGTAGGGGCAGGATATAAGAACAGAACTGACCTTGGAAAAGTGAGAGGTGTCTTCCAGTATATGAAAAAGGGCGACCTTGCTCGTGAGAACGAGGTTCTTTCTGACGAGCAAGTGCCTACTTTCTGGACTAGAAAGAAACTTGAGAGCGGTAATTTTATTGAGATGAAAGGTGATGACTGCCTTTACCGCATAACGAATAATCAGCCGTGGAAGTTTGAGGGAAATTTTTACATTTACATACTAGAATCAGTCACAGGAAATACAGACAAGCAAGAGCCTTTCACAGAGGAAGAAGTGGATTTAGGTGGAGGCTTTAATTGAGAAAGTTCGATTTTTCAAAAGATGTAGAACTCAACGAACTTGAGAGCGAAGTTGCAGAATCTCAAGGACTTTCTCTTGTAATTCCGAGAAGATACGAGGTTGATTTCAATGACGCTGACAGACCTTACAGGAACAGAAGATATTTCAAGAAACTTGAGGACGAGTTTGACTGGCAGGTAACATATAAGTTCACCGACAAGACAAGGAACTATATTTTTCCGAGCGGAAGATACGGCTCAAAGAATATGACAATCAGACGGCTTTATCTTATCCTTGTCTCTATGAACAATGGTGTAAGTTTCGTGGACGATTATCTTGTGAATGTTCTGCCTTATACAGACCTTGGAAAAGAAATAAGAGATTACGCTCTTAACGCTACCAAGGCTTTTGAGGACGAGTATGCGGAGACTGTAAGGATAAAAAAGGACGGAACTGTAGACAAAAGATACTATAATCGCTCTCGCATATTCCGCCTTATGGTAGACAAGACTATGAAAACAGAGGCACAGAGGCTTGAGAAACTTCTCAAGGCTGATTTCATAAGTGCCCTTGAGAGCGGAAGAGTTCCGCTTTATACAGCCAAGCTGTCAAGAGAGACCATAGCGAGAAAAGAGAAGTTAGGATTCTCTTACTCTGTGAGGAAGTTCGTTGCTTCCGAGCAGTTTGTGAAAGACATCATATTCTATGTAAGATTGGAGAAGAAGAAATGGCAGATAGCAGATATTTGGGTGTAAACTTTAACAATCTGAGAAAGGCACTTTATCTGTTCTATTTTGGAGTAGACAACGGCAAGTGCAATGACTTTAATTCTCCGAAGTACAAGTACATCATTCCTATGCAGGGTTCTTTTGACAACCCTCTTTTGGAAAAAGAGAATCCAGCAAAAGACACATTCATATTGTATTGGATAGAGCAGGACAAGAGCCTCACTCGTGATGATTATGTTTATAATGAGGACAGGACTGAAGGATATTCAAGGCAGAAATGTGTCGCAGATATTCTCTTGCGTTTTTGTGGAAAAGACGCTGAGGATTGGGCTAAGGCTCTAAGGCACTTGGCGAAGCGTAGCGGTATCACGGAGATTTGGAGTGGAGTATGTAATGCTGAGAAGCTGGAATACACTTCTCCCATTATACCTCGCAGGGTAGATTATTTTGGTCGTACCAGTCAAATTGCTTTTGACATTCGCTTTAAATTGTATTATGATGAGTGTATCTCTACTGGGTGGAAGCCTCTCACAGGAGTAAACTTCACTATTGAGGGAGAACTCACCGTAGAAGAATAAATTAAGGAGGAATATCCTATGAACCTTAACTATGTTGGTTCGGTTGCAGAACGCTTTATGAAGTTCCGCGCTGCCTTGGCTTCCACCGAGGAAATTGACGAGAACTTGTTCAACGCTCTGTCGATTTACATTCCGAAATCGCTTGCTACCGCCCAGTTTGAGAGTGGTGCTTATGACGGTTCGGAAGTAACTGCCGACAAGTTCGCAGTTATCACTGTTACAGTAGATAACTACGCTGATGTGCTTAAAAACACAGGAGCGTTGTATGCACAGTGGCTTCCTATCTTCAACGATGGAACAAACCTCGCTGTGACTCTTTATTGTATCGTCTTTGATGACACAGCTTTCTCACCTACTCTTGGTGATGGGGCTATCTCTTGGTCTCCGCTCACAAAAGCTTTCAAGGAACTTTACTTCATCTCTTACTTGAAGTTTATGTTCTCAGAGCATTATGACGGAAGCAAAGTTGAACACGACCCTGCCGAAGCAGGAGATTATGACGATTCAAATTACTTTGATTTGTGTCTGTGTCTTTCTGCTCTTTGTGAAGGTGAGGCTACCCTCTCATTCTTTATGTGTGAGACTCATCTTGAAGTGTTTGAGGAAGGAAGTGCCGATACAAATGTTTGTAAGGTTATGTCTCAGTCAAGAGGAGACGAAACTTCACATTGTACGACATTCGTTGGCTCAACAACCGCTGACCGTGCCCAGTATTTCTGGGGTTATCTCAACCTCATCGGTGGAAACCGCACATTCTTCACAATTCATAATGGTAGCGTAATGCTTCCTATCGTCCTTGCTTCTTGGTTTGAAGACCATAATGACGCTGGAGAATATGTCGGAAACAAACTTGCAAAAATCCGCTTGCAGGGAAGCAAGGTTAAGCCTACAGGCTTGCCTTCAGAACTCAATTCAGATGTAAACAAGAACCTTGGTTCTTACATCTATGATATTCTGGATGCTAAAAATGTCGCTTATTTCATTGCTATTGATGGTACTACCCTCAACAATGCTGAAATGATTCGTGACAGAAACATTCAGAACTACCCTCTTACAGCAATGATGATTGCTAAGTGGATTGATTATAACACAGCACAAGATGTTGCTCACTGGCGTGACGCTCGTTCTACTCTTACAGCCCCAGTTCTTTGTAACGAAGAGGCTTACGCTGAGATACAGGCAATGCTTGTCAAGCGTGTACAGGCTTTCAGCGGTATCGGTCGTATCGCAAACATCGTTCTTGACTTCCCTCCGTTCAGCGAGGCTAAGAAAGGCACTAACCTTGAAGGAACAATGGTCTGGAAAGCAACTTACACAGACGACCTCGGCTCTGTTACAATGACAGGTTCAGTTGAGTTCTAAGGAAAGGAGGTGAAAGCAAATGGCTTACGGTAACAATAGGAAAGGAAAACAGCCCCGTGCCCACTTTCAGCTGGCTGGCGGCTCAATCATTAAGTTCCGACACCCTTACCTTGCAGGGCAGGTTGAATCCGGCTCTGGGAGCGTAATTGATGAAATTGATATTTCTGCTTGTATGAAACTTGAGGGTCGCTTCTTCGAAGCTAACCCTTCACAAGATTCAGCAAAACAGGTTGTTCTCGTAGACGGTTCTACAACCACAATCTGCAACAAACTCTTGAACGGTGTTATCACGATACCTGCCGTACGCACAACAGGTCGTGTAGGCACAGGCGACTTCATTGCCTGCTGTCAGTTGATTAAGAGTGTCGGTGATTCTGTCGGCGGTCTTTTGTATAAGACTGACTTCATCAACGGAAAAGCTCTTACAAAACTGTATTACGGTGTAACTGTACAGCGTTGTCCAGATGATGTTTCTGAAGGTAACGATGTAGCAGTTTACAATATTCAGTTGCTCTACGCTGGCTGGATTGAGGCACAGAGTGATACAGTTGCAGAGAACAAGAAGAAAATCTGGGCTACAGGAAACGCACAGGGTCTTGAGGCTTACTTCGCTCCTTATTCTTCACAGAATAACAACGGAGATGGCGGTACTTCTGATAGTCCTCTCTCTGCTACAAACTCTGGTCTTGTCGGCTCAACACTTGCTGACAACATTACTGCAACCGACAATGTTGATAATGCAACTGAAATCGGAGTCGCTAAGGCTTCCGATAGTGGTTATCAGAACATCATCAAGAGCGGTACAGCAGTAACATCTTAGGCTCTAATAAGGTGACGGCTCTGTACCAGAGAGCCGTCACACGAGGCTTTTTAGAGGCACATCTCCATATCGACCGCAGGGGCGAAAGTCCTTGCGGTTTCTTTTTATTTGTATTATAATGAGTTTGTTATGGAGGTTTACCAATGCAACAGAGCATTTTCCTTGATTCTTCTGTTCTTGAGAAGAAGCCTGTGTACGAGGCACAGGCTCTTGAAGTTAAGCAGGATAGAATCCGTTTTGAGTTTCCCACAGGATTCACGCAGTTGAGGCTCATAGAAGAGTGCAGAGCTTTGAACTGTCTTGATGTCTCAGACCCAGACAACTTTGACTTTATGTACGATATTACAATGCAAATGCTTGTCGGAAAATCCGTTTTTATTTACTTTATTGACGACAGGGGAACTAAGCAGGAAGTGGAGCGTTTCCTTGTGACAGACCGCTATATGAATCTCCGTGGAGTGGATTTTATTGACGAATATCCAGTCGTAGTGAACTGGCTCGTTGAGTTTATTGCAGGAGAATTAGCAAAAAAATTTCCGCACTCACTAGAAGATATACGCTCAAAGATGAGTGCGAGGAGAGAAGAGCGTATGAAGAACCAGAAAAAAAGGGAGGAAGTGAGGACTTCCTTTTAGACCAGATTGATGGTATTATTACCGATAAGTTTGAGTACGGACATTTTCTTTATATGTACTACTCTTACCTTGACGACTTCCACACAGAGCCTCAATCTTGGTCAGACCTTTTTGAAAGAAATGACTATAGAGATACGGAAACAACTATAAAGAAGTTGGTTCAAGATTATTACTCAAAGGAGTAACAGAAAGTGGCTACGAAAGAAATAGGCAGAGGAATAGGATATAACATCGGAACTGACCGAGGTATAGTTCCTTCTCGCTTTGACACTGACTTCGGAGAACTCAGACGCTCCGTTCAGTCCTCACAGACACCTTCAGATTACTATGGAACTACAGGGAAACGAAGCACGGCGAATGGTGGTGTTCAGCAGACTGTTCTTGTCATAGACAGAGGAACAAATATTGCACAGGCTGAAAGGGCAGTTCAGAAATCAGCAGAGGTTATTAAAGGTCGAGGCGGAGTAGACCCTACTGTTGAGCGTATTCCTTTCCGTGCTTATGAGGGAACTGAAACTCTTTATGGAAAAGAAGCGAAAGAAGCGTTAAGAAGAGTAGTTGAGACTTACGGCGGAAAAATCACGAAGATTGTCGGCGATGAGGTTTCATACACTTATGCAATCGCAGAATCAGAGGTACAGAGACACAAAGCCTCAAAACATTCTCCTACAAAGATGTTTGAGAACTCAGCCTTCCGTGAGGCTCGTTCTTTGTCTTCAAGATACACTGTTGAGGAAGCACAGAAAGAACAAGCACAGCAAGAAGAGAAGCAGAGAGTAGAAGCAGAAAAGGCTCGTATTAAGCAGGAAGCAGAAGAGGAGAAAAAGGCTCGTAAGTTTGAGGAAATAGAGCGTAAGGAATACTACAAGCACCAGAATTATCTTGACAAACAGATTGCTAAGTACGAAACAAAGAAAGTGCTTAGTGGTCGGACATACTCTGAAATCCTTGGTGATGAAAAGGACTTAATGACCAAGGACGACCTTCTTGCGAACTACAAGAAAATTGAGCAGGAAGACAAGCAGAAAAGAGAAGAGAAGAAACAGGCAGATAGAGATAAAGCACAGGAAGCCTCTCAGTCATTTGCTCGCTCTGCAATGATGAAAATGCTTTTTGCAGAAGTTCTCATCATTGGAGATACATTACGCAGAATCTTGACCACACTCGTTGGAATGGCTAAAGAGACTGTAAAGGTTCGTGCAGACAGCGTTGAGGCTCACAATATGGGTATGTCTTATCAGACCTACAGAGCGAATAATTATCTTGATTTGGCTCACGGACTTGAGGAAGGAACAAGAAATCAAGGAATCGCTGATTTACAAGCGTCTTTCGGAGACATAACTAATCTTAATATGGGAGCAATAGAGAAACTTGCTCCTGTTCTTGGTAGCGGCATTGTAAGAGAAATAAACAACGGTCTTGGTCGTGATAACCCAGAACAACTGTTCAATCAAATTATGAACGCTTTCTTTGAGCAGTATCGAGAAGGAAGAAACCATCTGAATCAGTTCGTAGGAAAAGACCAAGCAAGAAAAGAACTTGTAACAGCAATACAGCAAGTTTCTCCAAGCATTGCTAAAGAACTTGCTATGATGATTGATACAGCAGAATACGGAAAGTATGCGGGTCTTTTTGGTAGTGTAGAAAGTTATGATAAATTGTTAGGCAAAACTACAGGAAGATACGGACTTACTGATGCAGATATTGGTGTATTTAAGGAAGTCGGAACTGAGGTGTCAGAAGTGACTTCAAAAATGAAGATTCTCGCTGATACTATGAAAAATGAAGTTGTAGTAGGACTTTCTGGATTCATTCAGTGGCTCAATAACTTTTTTGACAAAATATCTAGTTCTGAGAACAAGGTCGAGAACGAAGCACAGGCTTTCTCTTGGTTCAAGCAGAAAGAAGGTGGAATAAGAAGTAGCAGAAATCTTGCAGAGCAGGATTTTATTGCTTCATTCCAAGCAATGACAGGTCGCTCTTTGTCTGATTATGGGCTTACCGAGGAAGATGTTCTTACTAATTCCAGTAAGTTCAAGAAGTTCGTAGGTGGAAGCAGACACCAAGAATGGTTGCCTAATCTTTTGCGTAAGGCAGAGGCTTTCCAGATTGCGAATGAAGATGTAAAGAGCGTAGAGGCGATTGAGAAGAAAATAAAAGATAAAAAAGCTATTGCTGGCGATGTTAATGAACTTTTAATAAGCACTGATACGGCTCATCTTGTTTCAAGACTTGAGGCACAGAAAGCAGAAAGCAACAAATTGTTCTATTCTGGAGCAGAATCTTTTGTAACGGCAAGAGACGCTGAGTACAGCGAAATACAAGCAATGCTCAGAGGCGGTCTCAGCACACAGCAGAGTGAGGCTACTTATCAAAAATTAGAGCAGGCTTTCGCAGGTCTTGTCAAGCAGAATATAGATTACTCTGACCCTAAAGCGTTTGAGCAGGTTTTTGGTCTTGTCGGAGATAAAAAGAAGAGAAATAAACTTCTTGAAGAATCTGGAATACTTCAAACCATGATTGACAGAGAAACAGCGGTAATGGAAGGAGCAGTTAAGAAAAAATATGCTAAGTCATATAAGAAGAAAATAGAAAGCTATTCGAACGAAGATTTTGCACGAGAACTAAACAGACTTGGAATTACTGGTGAAAAAGATACAGGAAATAAGAACGCTTTCAATCTCACTAAGTATATTATAGCACAATACTTTAAAGACGATTTAGGTTCTCTTGAGAATATCTGGTCAGACGCTCTTTTGTCTGGACTTAACTTTGCTTTCTTTGGAGGAACACAGTTCTTAGGTAAAGTGCTTCCTAATGTTGGAAAAAGCCTTGCTTATTCAGAACTTGAAGGCAGGGATTCTTCAACTAACTATGAAGGACTTCTTAGTTATCTTTATACAACAAAACTTAAAGAAGCAGTCACAAGTAAAATTGCTTCTGATAAGACAGGAAAGTATAAAGACTATTCAAGATATGAGGCGAACCTAAGTAGTAATGCTGAAGGTACGGCTCTTACGGTAAATCTTTATGGTGTTAAAAAGGACAATTCTAGGGAACTCATTATGAGTACAGAGCCTATTAAGTTTGATTCTTCACAGAAGATTGACAAGAATATGCCTGTTTTTATGAGTTTTTAAGGAGTAGCAGATGGCTTCAAACTTTGCGACATTGATATTGAACACAGGAATTGCTAAGGGTGAGAACCTTATGCGGTTCGTGACAAGCATAAAGTACACGGCACAAGTTGCGAAAATGGTCAACAATATAACTTTCCTGTATGACCCGAACTGGTCTTACGGTGCTTATGAACAGGCAACTCTTCCGTGTTGTTTTTACTTTGTGCGGAAGTGGGAAGAAATCGGAGAGGCTGAGATAAACTCAAAGCCTATGATGTTCTATAACTCAAAGGGTGCTGAGGGAACTCAGAGAAACGGAGCGGTGCTTGATGTGGTCGCTGACAACATCATAAACCAGCCGAAGATGTACCGTGCAGATGTCTTAGTTCCTTTCGCTCCAGACGCTTGCTTAGACCAGTATCAGTTGGACGCAGACACCCTCGTGAACACATACGCTTTCGCTTTTAGCGGAGAAAAGCCTAACAACACTCTTGCAGTTACAAGCCGTGTGCTTTCAAACACGATAGGTCTTTTGAGGCTTCTTTTCTCTGTTTTGTCAGTAGACCTTTCTGTTTCAAGCATTGCGAACCTCATTCTTGCTCAGAATGACATTAACAAGGTTTCTCTTGATTCAATGCGTGAGGGAAGAGGTATTCTCAAGATGAAGATGTGGAACGGCTGGAAGTTTAAGTATGTTATGCTCAAGAATGTGGATTTGACAAAAAGCGGAGAGTATGACGGATTCTATGAGGGTAGCATTACCGTGCAGGAGACACCGATAATCAATGTCTATCAGAAAGACCAGATTTCGAGCGTTGAGCGTAAGGGAAAATCATTTCTTGAAAAGTTAGACGCAGTAGACGCAGGCACTAAAATCAAAAATGCTTTCAATACTGTTATAGGAGCTATGAAAAAGACTAAGGGGGCTTCATAATGATTTTTGATTTGAGCAAGGTTGAGTTTGTGAATGATATTTTCAAGCATGAGATTGAGAGCGGAACTCTCATTTTCTATTCTGTAAATGAGAGCATAAAGCGTGATGATTTGGAAGTTCCAATAAAAAGGGTCGTGGTCGCCGTAGAAGATTTAGACGAGAACCAGACAATCCTTTCGTCAATAATCGGACTTGAAAAGGACGGTTATCTTGTTTCTTCTAATGATTCTACTCTTGAAGGTCAGATGTTGACGACAGACAACATCGCTTCCTGTACATTGGAGATACCAGATGAAGAGTGATAAATATAAGCCTGCTCCTCACACTGTTTCTTGGGCTACAAGAAACAAAGGCAAAAGTAAGAACAATTTGCAGTTACAGGCAGGAGACCTTTTTGACAGGGTTATAAACCTCAAGTTCATCACTTCCGAGCAGGGCGGTGACGGAGTTGAGAAATATGTCGATGAGTTTGTTCTCAGAAGTGACTATGAACTTGTTGACACAAAGTTTGTGGCGAATGTCGCTAATGGAACTGTTTCGTACTCACAAAATAAGAAAATCTCGTGCATAAGGAAATGCAGGCTGAAACCTTCAGTAAAGGTGCAGTACAAGCAAGTTGCAGGAAACACGCAGATTGACCTTGACATATTCATTCAGAACTTCTTTATGCTGGATTCAGAGGGAAAAACCCTTATGTCTTTCAGCAATGCAAAGGGTCGCCTTGCTTCCGTAGAGATTCAGATGGGCTACTTCGGTCAGTTCGCTGATTTCTTCAAGGGAAACGAGAACGGAGTTCCGACACTTGAGCAGTATTTTGATTTCACAGTAAAGCCAGAGGGAGTTCAGACAATCACCTGTAATGTCATGTACTGCCAGACGGACAAACTTCCTCCAGATTCGACAATGCATATTCACGGATTTGTTGGAAGTTGTTACACACAGCCTGTGACCGACAAGATGGTTACTGACGACAACCAGACATCAAGCATTGAGCTTTCTACAGTAGACACCTCTAATGTTTATATGTATGAGAAAGAGGGAAACGCATACAAGTTCAAGAGTTTTGCTCATTACCTTTACAACAATGTCACGAGACGGTTCTTGCGTAACAAGATTCCTGCCACAAACAAGAAAGAGGTCAAAAGTCTCAAGATAAAGTTCAAGGACGGCGATGTTTGTCTTGACGATGATTCGAGCCTCAAGTACGGCGTTATTGTTTTCTTGTCTGCTGGAGTTGTCGGAGACGGAAAATCAGAGGTTTTTCTTGGTAAGCAACAAATGTACGGAAGTGATGGAAAGCCTCTTAAAGGGAAGAAAAGCAGTGAGTTTACGAAAGAACTCTCTGGAGACACACCTATGAAAGCATTGAACTCGTTTTCAAGTTTTCAGAGCGGACTTTTAAGGGTACAGCCACTTGATAACGGTTGTTATCTGATGTTTCTTAATGAGGAGATGAAACATTCGGAGAAATTATCAGAGATGGACTGGTATGCTTTTGACCCTAGGCTCGGAAAGAACGGCGTTGACTTGGACGGAGACGGTGAGGTTAAGGCAAGCGAGCTGGGACTTGTAAAATGTACTTACGATGAAATCCTCAGATATGTAAATGATTCTCTTGGTGGCAAGGCTAAGAACATGAATTTTTTTGATTATATCAATGCCCTTAAAGCAAAGAATATAAAGGTGAAAGACATAAACCGTATTCCTGCCGTTTATAATATTGCATACGACAACGCTTTGTGTACGATTACTTGTCCTTTCTTCTATTTTCTTACGCCTTTCCAGAAGTTCTACTTCGCCTCAAGGTATGCGGTTAGTTCTATGGTTGCTTACTACCTTGACCAAGAGAACAAGGAAATGGAGTTCACGATGATTTGGCAGAGCATTTCTTTTGCTACTGTCGAGAACATAAATGATGCTCAGATATGCTGTGTTCCTACGGAGGCTAAATAATGGGGCTTAAAGAAGATTTGCAGGGAGCGTTGGGAGTTACAATCGCTGACGCTATCCGAGGAATGATAGACGGAAAATATATATTGGGTTACGGTATCGTTGAGGAAGTGATGGCTGATGGTATCGTTATGGTTTCTCCTTCTGTAATCACGAAAAAGAGTGAATACATAGCAGTTCCTTGTGTGCTTGGAACTATTGCTTCTGACGCACTTTCGCTGAACATAGTTCCGAAAGAAAAGGACAAGGTTATGGTGTTCTATCCACGCCTTTATGACCATAAAATGTTTACAAAGGAAAGTGAGGGAGCGATTGTGAATCCTTCAGATATGGGGTATTCCCCTTATACTGGAATTGCTTTCCTTATGAACCAACACCAGACCAAGTGGCACAAGAATTACATAACCGTTGAGAACGGTGCTATGGACGCTCGCTTGTGCTATGATGAGGAGAACTCTGACGAGGATAACGACATTCATAACCTCACTTTCAAGACGCTTGAGGACGGAAGTTTTGAGAGCCATCACGCATACTCAAAGAACGATGAGGCTTTTCAGACAAATACATCTGTAAGTGCTGACGGAAACATAAACATTGAGACAGGTCTCAAGGGCGGAGACTACAACGCTAAACTTTCAATAGCCCCAAGCGGAGCGTTGAACTATACGAACCCTAAAGCCTCTGCTGACATTAAGGACGATGGTGTTATTGAAATCAAGAATGAGAAAGCAACAGTAACAATAGACAGCAACGGAAACATCACGCTTGATTCAAAGGGAAAGTTCACTCTCAAGAACAACGGCGTTTCTCTGAAAGATGTTATAAAAGGTCTTGCACAGGAAGTGAAAGACCTTATTACAGTCGGCTCGCCAGCGACACAGAAAACTTCTCCTGCAACACAGAGAAAGATAGCGACTTGGGAGACATCGAAACTTGACCAGTTCTTTGAGGGGTAGTATATGGCTTTTTCACAATCAGCGTTACAGGCGGAACTTTATTCTGTATTCAATTCAATGACTGACGGAGACAATCATAAGTTCTCTAAGGGAATATCTGACGCTTTCAAGAACTTCGTAGACAGCGGAAAACCGCAGACAACTGACAGCGGAAGCATACCTACAGGAACATTCACTGGAGCAAGCACTGATGGCTCTATGACATCTGATTCAAGCGGTTGCGAGAGCATTATACAGACTGCTTGTGAAGCTATGGTTGACGGCTCAAAGAGCAACGATTACATAGCGGAGAAAATAGCAGAGGGCTTGCAAGACCTTACGGACGGAACGGAAGTCAACACTTCCGTAAGCGGAACTACAGTTCCTCCTGTTCCACCACCTCCGACCATTCCCACTTCTGGCTCTGCAAAAGGCGGTATAGATTGTGATACTTCTCCTGTAGAGGCAGGACTGAAGGCTTGCTTTAGCGCTATGGTAGATATGACTGAAGGCGGAAATATGTACTTTGCTTCCGAACTTGCTCGCCTTACATACACTTGCCTTACCTCTGGAACTGTAAATACGGACGGCATAGGCAACTTGGAAGGCTCAAAAGGCGTAGGAAATGCTTCTTGACCGGACAATAAAAACGGAGTATAATTTGAACTATGGATTTGCGTGTTTATAAAAAAGAAGAAGTATTACAACCGCACGGAGCAGAATACTACTATGTTCCTAATGTCATTGACATTTATCCTCACATCGAGATAGATGAGAATGACGGTCACGAAATCCTCACAGGTGCGGACATTTTCACGGAAGAAAAAGACACGATAGAACAGGAATGTGCGTTGGCGACAATATGGCAGAGAGGAAATGACCCTGTAGACCTTGATGTAGGCGTAAGGTGGGCTGAGGTTCTGCTTGAGGAAGTTAATGTCGTTCAACTTATGGAAGATTTGAGGGAAGCGGTGGCTGATGTTACGCTTAATGTCGCTGTCGTATTTGACACCGTAAAGGACAAGGACGGAAACTCAGTCCTTCAATATACATTACAGGCGGTAGCATAATGCAGATAATCACATATAACGAGGCGTTGACCCAGATTTGCGACTGGTTTGATTCAGTCATTACTCCGAGAACAATCGCAAGAACGAACACGAACATAATTTACCTCATTTTCAAAGCCTTTGCTAAGGCTTGGGAAGTTATTAACAATACTTGCGTGGCACTAAACAATAAGTTTGATCCAGCGAACTGTACTGATTCTGACCTTGAATCAATCGCTTTCCTTGTCGGAACGGAAAGAATCAGAGGCTCTTCTTCTGGTCTTTTGGTGACGATAGTAAACAATGCGAGCGAAGCAGCGTATCTTCCAGCAGGAACTTATACATACGCTCTTGACAAGGACACTTCTTTCAGTGCCACATTTACGGCTGACAAACTCGTTGAAAGCGAGAGTTCAATTCAGATTACCTTCCTTTCAGCGGACAAGGGAAGTTTTCCTGTAACTTCCCAGCAGGACATATCGCTTACTGCCGTTGACTTGAACGGAGACGAGATTACGATTCCAGACACTTTCAGTTTTGCGAACGCTGATAACTCTCAGTTGCTCGGATATACTGATGAGACAGATTTGGAGTTCAGAAAGAGAATCATCGAGGACACCGACAGGCAAGATGTAATTACTGAAATCAAGAACAAAATAAAGAGCCTTCCCTATGTCTTTGACTGTGACATAAAGTTTAATGACAACCCTACCGAACAGTCTTATGACGGTTATGTTATTCCGCCTTATTATATGCTCCTTATGGTTTCTGGAGACATCAAGGATGAGATTGCTGAGATTGTAGCGAGCAAGGGAATTTACCCTACGGTTCAGACTGACGCTAATTCTTATGCGATATACCAGAACGATGTCTTTGCTGACGGACAGTACAAAGTATGGATAACTCCGTACAGAAAGTACGATTTCTCTGTAGATGTCGCTTTCTACGCTGACGAAAACTTCATCTCTTCAACACAAGCAGAAGAGAAAATCAGAAAGGGTCTTTTCAACGCCATAAACGGAAACAGACACATTGATGTAATTACTGAAAACGACATCTTTGATTATATCAACGCACTCAACATTATAGGCGTTAAGGTTCTTGGTGTAAACATCAACGACCCTTCTGGAAGCATGAATAAGAATTATATTACATTCCAGAAAACTCGTATTCCGAACCTTACGGTGGTAAACGCTTCTCCGCAGGTCATAGGAGTGTAATATATGGCTAAGAAGTTCTTTAGGTTCTTGCGAGGCGAACTCAACGGATATTATCTTCGGAAAATAAATGAAATGCTCAACAAGGGTATGCAAGATAACGAGGAGTTTCTTGCAGACTTTAGCCGTATGGTGTTCAAGACATCTGAGCAAGTAGAGGCAGGGGAATATCCTATTCCTTCCGCAATGCTTCACGGACTTGGGACTTTCGCAGGAGTGTTTCCGCCTTGGGTATC
>AUXO012749698.1_pt1 | contig 32770 bp, 35 predicted proteins | sample 768731 | NCBI WGS metagenome assembly AUXO01 (sample SAMN02715735, study PRJNA202380) | gut metagenome | biome: sheep rumen | host: Ovis aries | place: New Zealand: Palmerston North
TTTATGGGTGTGAGAAATTAGAGGCACTAGACTTAAGTTGTTTTAATACTAGTAAAGTTGTTAATATGAGTAGTATGTTCTTTATGTGTAAAAAATTGAAGAATATAAACTTTGGTAATAATTTTAAGTCTGATAAGATTCAATTATTATCATTTATGTTTTGTGGCTGTGCTGTCTTATCTAAATTAGATTTTAAAAATTTTGATATTAGTAAAATTGCGCGAAATAAACGGAAAGAGATGTTAAAATATTGTAATTCATTGAATGAAATAGTAGTTTGTAGGGCGGATAAAGATTTAGTAAATAACTTTTCGAACGCTGGTTTTACGTCAGTTGATAATAAAACGTGGAAGAAAAGTACTAAGTAGTTGATTTATATAGATTTGTACTTTATTTAAGTGTTTTTTAAAAAATAATTGTTATCTCTATTCCGTGGATGGTTTTTATTTAGACTGTTATAATAAGAAGTTTTGGCATTCAAGTGCTCATATATTAGCATCGGCACTTAAAGAAATTTATGGTAATAGTATTAAACTTGGTATAGGCCCTGCTATAGATAATGGGTTTTATTATGATGTTGACTTTGGAGATATCGACTTTACTATTAGTGATTTTAAAATGTTAGAAGATAAATTTGTTGAGATAGCTAATAGAGATGATGAGTTTATAAGAAGAGTGGTTTCTAAAAATAAGGCGTTAGAGTTTTTTAAAAATGAGAACAATGAATATAAGTTGGAGATCATTAATAGGTTAAATGATGGTGAAATAACGTTTTATTCTGTCGGGAAATTCGTTGATCTTTGTAAAGGACCACATATAGAAAGAAGTGGTGTGATTAAGTGCGTAAAGATATTAAATATCGCTAGTGCTTATTGGATGGGAGATGAAAATAATAAACAATTAACTAGGATATACGCAATATCATTCCCTAATAAAGAGATGTTGGATGAATATATTAAAAACCTAGAAGAAGCCAAATTAAGAGACCACAAGAGAATAGGACAGGATTTAAAGTTATTTACGTTTTCAGAGAAAGTAGGATTAGGGTTGCCATTATGGTTACCTAGAGGTACTGTTTACAGGAATTTATTGACAGAGTTTTTAACAAATGAACAGATTAAACGTGGTTATAAACATGTAGTAACTCCACATATTGGCCATAAAGATTTATATATAACATCAGGGCATTATGCAAAATATGGTAAGGATTCTTTTCAGCCTATAAAAACACCAAATGAGGATGAAGAATATCTTTTAAAACCGATGAACTGTCCACATCATTGTGAGATATATAAGTCTGAAATAAGATCTTATAAGAATTTGCCATTAAAAATAGCTGAATTTGGTACTGTTTATAGATATGAACAGCATGGAGAGTTACATGGTTTAGCTAGGACAAGATGTTTTACTCAAGATGATTCCCATATATTCTGTAGAAGAAATCAAGTAGAACAACAGATAGAAGAGGTTATAGATTTGATACAATTTGTATTTAAAAAGTTAGGGTTTACAGAATTTAAAACGAGACTGTCTTTTTATGATAAGAATGATTTTTCAAAATATATCGGTGATAGAAGTGATTGGGATAAGGCAGAAATGGCTTTAGAAGAGACAGTTAAGAGGAAGGGGTTAGAGTATGTTAAGGTCGATGGTGAGGCTGCTTTCTATGGTCCGAAAATAGATTTTATTATTAAAGACGCGATAAAGAGAGAGTGGCAATTAGGCACTGTACAGTTAGATTATAATTTGCCAAATAGATTTAATTTGAGTTTTATTAATGAAAATAATGAAAAGGAGACACCTGTTATGATACATAGAGCACCGCTTGGATCTATCGAAAGATTAACAGCTATATTGATAGAACATACATCTGGGAAATTACCATTATGGTTAGCTCCGGATCAATTAATAATATTACCTATATCTGAGAAAACTATTGACTATTCAAATAATATCTTTAGAATTTTAGAGGAGAATAAAATTAGGGTTACATTAGATGATCGCCGTGAAAGTTTGAATAAAAAAATTAGAGAGGCTGAAATGATGAAAATACCACTTATTGCAATCATAGGAGAGCAGGAAATAGCTGAAAATATGATTTCAATTAGGGAAAGTGGTTCTAAAAGAATTACAAAATATAATATTAATGAGTTGATTGATGAGATAAAGATAAAATGTTCGAATTAGTTATTATTTTATTATCCATCTCGAAGATATTTTGTTGTTGTTGCGATTGTTGTAATTGTTGCTTGAAAGTAGAAGTTAATAGGCCTAATAACAACAGATCAGATAATGGTAAATCTGATATAAAGTTTTCAAGGAGGAGAATTGATTTTAGTAAATTACCTAGCCACTACTCAAATAATGAATATTTTAGAATTGAAATACTTCCAAAGATGAATGATATTAATATATCGATATTTAATACATTAGCTAAAAAGAAGTTATACTTTTCTGATGAAGACCGAAAAGCTCCGGGATTTAAAAAATTTGAATTTCTGAAGAATTGTTTCCCAAATGGAGATAATAGGTGTTGGTTGATATCTGAGATAATGCTTTTTGGTAATAGTCCATTTCAAGAAATACTTTTAAATAATGACGTCTCAGATAATATATACTTAGAGACGTTGAAGAAGTTATTTATTAAAATGAGAGAAGAAAACGATAAAAAAGGGTATTTAAATTGTGATGAATTGGTAAAATTAATTGATTTTTCAATAAGTAGAAATGGACGGTTTTCTCCCCCTTTTTATGGTTTGGAACAGACTTTTCAGACGTGTAGAAGGGAACGTTATAGCGAATTAATATTTGTAAATATTTTTGATTCTGATATTCCATGTACAACAGGATTATTTAATAAGGTTTATACAAAAAAGTTAAGGGATTTGTGCCCAATTTTATATTCTGTACAGATATCATCTGGGTATTGTATTGACATAGCGGAAGCCAGAATGCAAGAAAAATCGAGAAAAAATAAAGGGTGTGAATTAAAATATTGTCTTATTGGTGATGTTTGTTTAAATAGGCCTTACCAGCATAGTACAAAAGGTGACATTTATCCAACTGTAATGTATCTTTATGAAGATGAACAAACAGAAAAAAATTTTTTAGATATACTTTTTAGGAGATATAAAATTAGGGAAAATGAGGTTAATGGTAAGATCTTTGAAACTGAAGAAGAATTATACGGGTTCTATGAAAGTATGTTAAATGATATTAAAGGAAATTTTGAATTCTTCTGTAATGGCATTATTCTAACAGCTGCTGAGTATCATTATTTTGCAATTTGTCATAATAAACAAGATGATAATTGGTATAATTTTAATAGTCTTGATGGAAAAAATGGTGATATTTGTAATGATTTAATTAGTAATTTGGTTAGAGATAAGGAAATTAAAATAGGGAGCCACGTATATATCCCTGACTTATTTCTTATAACTGTAAAAAAGAAGAATTAATACAATTAAAGCAGGTGTAATTAAAAATTCTTTTTTTATTTGATTAAATGTGCTTGTATCTATAAGATTGCTATTACTTTAATTGAATTGATTTTACGTAATAATACGCATTTATTGCTGCATTATATCCATTACCGGCTGCTATTATAGCTTGTTTATAGGTATTACTTTGTACGTCTCCTCCTGCAAAAACACCATTAATATTTGTCTCATTTTTTGCGTCTGTGATTATATAGCCATTGTTATCTAAATCTATGTATTTACTAAATATATCTGTATTTGGAGTAGAACCGATCATTACAAAGATACAATCAATATCTAATCTGGTATGTTCCATATTTTTAATTATATCGATGCTTTCTACATAATTTTCGCCATTTATATTTTGAATCGTTGTATTATAATGTATTATTACATTTTGGCATTCATTAAGACCTTCGACTAATTTATTATTTGCCCTAAGTTTATCTGACCTAACTAATAAATGGACATTTTTTGCAATTTTAGAAAGGTGTATTACACCTCTAATAGCCGAATCTCCACCACCAACTACACATACGCTTTTATTTCTATACAAAAAACTATCACACATAACACAATATGAGATGCCTTTCCCGACGTAAAAATCTTCATTGTTTATATTTAATTTATTGTAAGACTTCCCCGTACAAATTATAACAGATTTTGATTCTAGTAATCCTTTATTCGTTTTTATTTTGAATATATTAGTAGAAAAGTCAACATCAATAACCTCATCATAAACAAAATTATCAGTCCCTACATCGTTTTTTACAATATTCATAAAATTAATTCCGCTAATACCTACCTCCGCTCCAGGATAATTTTCTATTTGAGTAGCTTTATTTAATTGTCCTCCAATATTATTTATATTGCCAGTTATCAATTTATAACCACACGAGAGCTGATTTAAACACATTGCAGCCGAATAACCAGCTATACCTGATCCAATAATAACTATTTCTTCCACTGAACAGACTGTTTAGTTTTTAACGCAAAATTTCGTATAATTTTCAAATGTGATACTAGATTTTAAAAAATCATCTAACTCTTTATTGCCAGATTTAAATATGTCACTACATGGACCATTCCACCCTAATTTTTTATTATTTACAAACAATATATTCTCTCCTATTTCAATAATACTATCTAAATTATGACTAACAATAACAGTAGTAATTTTGCCTTTTTTTGAAACCGTTTTTATCAAATGATCTATTTTTTTTGAACTCAATGGATCTAAACCTGAGTTAGGTTCGTCGCAAAAAAGATATTTAGGGTTATTGACAATAGCTAAAGCAAGTCCAACTTTCTTTTTCATTCCTCCACTTAATTCATTTGGATACATATTGTTACATCCACTCATCCCGACTTGTTCTAAACACGAATTAACTCTAGCTATCTTTTGATCCTGAGTCATATCAGTTAAAATGTCAAGATATAACATTATATTATCCTCAATCGTTTTTTCTGGAAATAAAGCCGGTTTTTGCTGTAATATACCTATATGTCTTCTAAAATTGTCGTAATCAACACTTTCCTGACCATATACCATTTCATTATTGTCAAAATATATTTTACCATTATCTACTGGTATTATTCCCAAAAGACATTTGAGGAAAACACTTTTACCGACTCCACTATTGCCGATAATCATATTAATTTTCCCAGATTTTAACTCTCCAGAAATGTTGTCTATAATTAATGACCCACGAAACGACTTAGAAACATTTTCAAAAGTAATCATAAACTGTTAATATTTAATAATCAAAAAAAACGACTTAAATAAATTAAGGAAAATATCTGCCAATAATAATACTATGCTCAAAACTGTAAAACAATGCTGGCTAACATATATAATATCAACACTATTTTCTTCATAATAGCAATACCCAAGGTAAGCTGCTATTGAGCTACATAAAAACCCAAAAACTATAGTTTTAAAGAAGCAGAAACATAAAAAACCCTGATTTAAGTATGTTATCAAAGCACCAAAAAATACACTACTACTCATACCACTAATAAACACACAATAAATATATGATCCTATTAAAGAAAAAAGACATGAAAATACAGTTAATAATGGAAAACAAAGTGTACATGCTATTATCTTTGATAAGCAGGAAAAAGAAACAGTATTTACTCCAATAACACTAAAATTATCATAATACCCTGATCTTTTTTTGTCAAATATATTACACGCCATGGCAGTAACATTTCTTCCTAAAAATATAAAACATAATATTGTTGGCGCAAACTCTAGGAATATAGTATTCTTTATACCTACTATTATCAAAAAATCTGGAATAAATACACCTTCTAACATCGTAATTAACTGCAGAGCGGTAACAAAACCTATAGAGAAGGCTAATAAAGACATCAAAAAGACCGATTTACTTCCGATTGTATAAAAATCATTAAAAAGCTGCGAGAAAAAAATTGATAACTTAACATTATATTTAAATGCTTTAGCTAAGAAACTAAAATACCTAAAAATATGATGGCACATCATCATATAACATATGTTAAATAATTTTGTGATAAAAAATTCTAAAACTAATTTAAGATAGATTAGCATAGCTATAAAAGTCATTTTAAGTCACTTTGTTTTTGCAATTAATAGATTAAAAAAACATGGATGTAGATTTAATTTATCATATTTTTTTTTAAACATAATTATATCTGTTTGAGAATGAGCTTAAACGTTTGTAGTTTGTTTGATGGAAAAACGAAGAAATTTTGTTTATTTAAACGGTACGGTATAAAGTACATTGATTATAAGAATGCTTCTTTTTTGAAGTTGTTTATAAATGAACAAGGTAAAATATTGCCGAGGAGGTATACCGGTGTGAGTATGAAATATCAACGTAAACTTGCCAAAGCAATAAAAAGGGCTAGACACATAGCTATATTGCCATTTATAGGTGATAATTTAAGACAGAAAGTAAAATATTAGGATATGAAGGTTGTTTTATTGACAAAATATAAAAATTTTGGTTATCCAAATGATATTATTGAAGTTTCCGATGGTTTTGCGAGGAATTTTTTAATACCAAATAGGATTGCTGTGTATGCAACTAAAGGTGTGATCAAAAACGCAGAGGAAAACAGGATACAAGGCGAAAAGAAGGAAGAAGCGATTAGGAAGGAGGTTCTTAACGTTGTAGAAAAGTTGAAAAATTCTAATATTGTTGTAAAAGTGAATGCTAAAAATGATGATAAGTTATTTTGTGATGTTACAGAACAACTTATAAAGAAAGCTATTTATGATGAGGTGCAATATGACGTTGATAGAGTAATTATCGGTAAATCGATTAGGAGCTTAGGAAAGTCACGGGTAAAAGTAAAACTATATAAAGATATTGTAACAGAAATAGATATAGACGTTGTTAAAAATTAAAATTTAAGTTAAAAATATAGGTTTGAAAATGTTTTTTTTAATAAAAACATTTGGATGTCAAATGAATATTGTTGATAGTCAGATTGTAGCTGCAATATTAACTAAGAATGGTTTTAGTGAGACTTCTGATATTAATGAGGCTGATATAATTTTATTTAACACATGTTCCGTACGTGATAAAGCAGAGCAAACCTTATTTAAAACTCTAAGATATGTTAAGTCTCTGGGTAACTCTAAGAGAAGAATTGTTGGAATCTTGGGATGTGTTGCTCAAAGAATGAAATCCTCATTATTAGAAAATGATATAGTAGATTTTGTAGTTGGTCCTGACTCATATAGAAAACTCCCATCTATTATTAATGAAGCATTGAAAGACTTGAAAGGGTCATATACTGATTTTGATTATTTAGAGAGCTATAGTGACATTGTTCCAAAATACAATAACGAAATTTCTGCATATATCCCTATTTCTAGAGGATGCGATAATATATGTTCCTACTGTATTGTCCCATATACTAGAGGGCCACAAAAAGACAGGGATGTAAATAGTATTATAAAAGAGTTTGAAAATTTATCAAAGAAAGGATATAAAGAAGTAACGCTTCTTGGTGAAAATGTAAATTTATATAAATATAAGTCTGAAAATGGACAAAAATATGATTTTGCTGATCTTTTAGATATTCTTTCAAACATAGATAGTAGAATAAGATTACGTTTTATATCATCATATCCTAAAAATTTTACAGATAAGTTAATTAATATAATTGTTAAGCATGACAATATATGCAATCACCTACATCTCCCATTGCAGAGTGGAAGCGATAGAATTCTCAAATTGATGAATAGACATTATGATAGTAGTGAATATGTATCGTTAGTTGAAAAAATAAAGAAAACTATTCCTAAATGTGAGATAAGCACTGATATAATAACTGGATTTTGTAGTGAGGAAGACATAGACCATAGAAAAACCATGGAATTAATACACCAATGCAGATTTAGTCAAATTTTTTCATTTATATATTCTGTCAGAGAAGGGACGTATTCAGCAAAGTTTTTAGAAGATAACGTTCCGCTGGAAATTAAAACGAATAGGTTAAATGAAATTGTTGATTTACAACATTCAATTAGCCTAGAAGATAATAAAAAATGTATAAACAAGTTATTTGAGGTGTTGGTTGAGGGGCATTCTAAAAAAGATAGTAATAAATTATTTGGAAGAACTTCAGGTAATAAAGTGGTAGTTATTGGAAATAGTACTGGTTCTGTAAAAATAGGAGACTTTATAAACGTTATTATAACAGATTGCACTTCTGCTACATTATTTGGGAATAAAATATAAAAACAACTAATATTAGTAAATTTTTACAATTTAGAGATATTTTTTTTATTATTATATATGTCTGTTAAGACGCGAAGCGAATTAAAGAATGCATTCAGGAAGGGAGAGATTCCAAAGGAAGAAGATTTCCATAATTTGATTGATTCGTTTTTACACATAGACGAAGATGCGTTATATGATAAAAATGATGGGTGGAGGTTGACGCCTAATGGTATTTCAGACAAAATGATTACTTTTCTTAATAATATATCAGAAAAATCTAGTGTATGGACATTGTGGAAGCACAATGATAATATAAATAATAAATATAGCCTTAATTTGGCTAATTATAATGGAGAAACTGCCATTTATATTGATACTAATTGTAATATAGGCATAGGAAAAGCAAATCCTGAAAATAGGCTAGATATCAACGGAAATATTGCGTTTAATGGAAGAAAAGGAATGTTTGCCTATGGTAAAGTAGTAGCTAATGGAGAGTGGCATAAAATACTAACAAATCTGAGTGATTGTCATTTATTTGAGGTAGTAGCAAAAATGAGTAAATACCATAAAGGAATTCATTCTATATTGTATGCGATAGCCGCTAATGCATTTAACGGAAAAGGAAGGGATATAAAAACTGTAGATTCATATTATGATAGTGAAAATGACAAAATAGAATTAAGATGGACTGGGCAAACGTTTAATTACAATTTGGAAATAAGGTCAAAAAAAAATCAAGGTGAGGAAGTATTTGTAAATTATAATGTAACCACACTATGGTGGTGATACAAATAGAGATTTTTAATAATTATTATTAAATTAGATTTATTATTCAGATTTCTCTAGAAGATTCTTAGCGTCTTTGTTAACAGCATCGATGAATTCTTTACTATTATGACTACTGATATCTTTCTTTATTATAAACCTGTATACATAAACCTTATAGATTTTATACTCTAATTGCGCCTTTATAAAATCATTATCAATGTATGATTTAAATATCTGTTCGTCATTTAAACTAAGGTCTTTTTTGTCATTTATAATTGATTTCATTCTCAAAAGCAAGTTTTTCCTTGATATATTTAATAATGAGTCAATCTTCTCCTTAACAATATTTTCATTACTTCGTGAAATAACTTCAGCAATATCCATTTTGGCAAACTTAAAGTTTTTGAAATACACGTAATACAGATGAGAGACTAATAAACATACAATGTTACCGATCATTCCTGGGAAAAAGGCAAATTTACAATATTGAGTATTTAAGGTAAATAGTGTAAAAATAAATGACGCTGATAAACCAGCAATGACAGATATATAAATACAGTTTTTATGTGTCTTAAATCCTAATATTGTCAAGGTAATAGGTACCACTAATACTGGGAAATTACCACATGAAGAATAAAAAAATAAGTCAATTGGATCTATATCAAGCATTGCGATGAAACAACTAATAAATCCAATGAATATAACGCATATTTTATTCAAAGTTTTAATATTCAGGTTAGGTGCTAGAATTATACTGAAGAAATCATTTACCATTAAATTTGATAATGATTTTATAATACTAACAGACAAATGGAAGACAAAATAAAAACATGTCAGAATGAAAAAACTGTGAAAAATATAATGATCAGTAATATGTAGGAAAAAACCCAATATATCATTTTCTTCCAGATTCTGATTCAAGCAAAACATAATTAAACCAGTAGCTACAATGAAGAAAGAATAAAACATTACTGACAAAAATGAAACTATAAAACTTGAATTATTATCTTTTAGCTTGTCTTGAACGGTACTGTTATAAATCTCAGAATCAACAAATGGGAAAATAAACCTAACAAACATAGCGATATAAATAAATAAATCACCAGTGAAAAAAGATAAGTTAAATATATTCATCTTATAACTTATACAGGAATAAATATATCCAATTGATGCCTGATCACTACAATTTCTTATTATTATGAAGACACATATAAAAGGGATAACCAACAAAATCAAAGATTTAACTAATGATATGATTAACGAATTATTTTCACCATTATCGTTCAATGAGTCGATAATAACAACTAATGTAAATACTAAAATCACTAAGCAATTATATGCATAAGGTAAACCAAGAGCTTCTAATATATTCTTAATGATACAAATATTTACAGAAACGAATAGAAAATTTGCAACCAACTCTCCGATTATAAAAATAACCTTAATTCCATTGCCATAGAAATAGCAAACCCACTCATAAATTGACGTCATCGGTGACTTTACCAACTTATTTATTAAACAAGTATAAGTCAAAAGGTAACTTAATGGTTCACAAAATACAAATAAAATAAAACCTAGAACCCCATTTAAATACGACTGCCTAAGTGCAATTAAAAATATAAAAACACTTAATATAGACATTCTGACGCTTGAGGTGATGTCAAAGAAATTTTTTTTACCACAACTAACATCGATACAATTACTAGTATTACTTCTCTTACAAAACTTAAGTACAATATATGATATATATAGTATAGACACACCACACACGATGACGAAATCAACTGCCCCCATAAATTTTGTATAAAAATTTTTTACTTAAAATGAAACTTATAACCATTATTTTGTAGATAACGACGTAAGTTCGGCAGTAATATTAATTAACAATATACTAGTAAAAAGCCTTTTATTTATTGCATTTTTGTACAGAAGTGATGAGTTATTTATAAGTTTTATAATCTTTTCAATGTTGGCAATTTCTATATTCCTCGATGTTTCAACAAATTTATTTATTAACACAGACGATTTAGTAATTAACTTAGATGATTCAGTATTTTTTGCCAGATATAGGTTTAAAAAAAATGATAATAGGCCTTCAATAAAAGAATATTCAGAAAATCCTAAATGTAAAATTTCGTTGTAATCAACTAACACTTTATCTTTTGCATTACTCATCATATGTCCTAATATTTTAAAATAGATATCATCGTCAAGTATATTAAGTACTTTTTTAACAATATCACAGTTAACCTCGTTACCTGAATATGATGTTATAGAGTCTAAAATAGATAATGCATCACGCAGCCCACCTTCAGCTTTTGTAGCAATTATTGACAGTGTCTCGATATCATATTTAATATTTTTGTCACGAAGGATTTTTTCTAACTCCTTAACTATAATATTATCATCGATAAGTCTAAAATTATATAATTGGCAACGTGACAATATTGTCCCAGGAATTTTATTTATTTCAGTTGTAACTAGTATAAATAATGTATTTTTAGGTGGTTCTTCTAATGTTTTAAGAAATGAATTAAATGCCGATTGCGACAACATATGTACCTCATCTATTATGAATATGTTCCACTTAGCAAATATAGGCGTAAATTTGATCCTTTCTATAATATTTCTTATATCATCTACAGAATTGTTAGAAGCTGCATCCATTTCAAATATATTCATTCTTGAATCAATACAATATTTACATTGATTACACGGATTAGAATCATTATTGACAGAATTTTCACAATTTATGGCCTTAGCAAAAACCCTCGCTGTTGTAGTTTTACCAGTACCTCTTGGTCCGTAAAATAAGTACGAATTAGCAATAAAGTTATTTTTAATTTGGTTTTTTAATGTTGCAATAATATTTTCTTGCCCAACTATTTTATCAAATGTGTCTGGCCTGTATTTCCTTGCTGAATTTAAATTTATAACACTCATAATTATTTCGATAATACATCTAAATAAATAAATACATAAAAAATAGTTGAAGTTTTTAATTGATAGATATTTTTGAACTTGCAGTTATGTAGTGTTATGAAGTTATATACCATTTTATTTGGAGCAGGATTATTCTATAATACTTATTGCGGATGTAGTTCATGCAGAAACCATAAGGAAAGCCAATCTAACCTGAAAAAACTAAAATCTGGATCTAAACAAAAATCTATAGTAAAAATAATTTTTAATAAAATGGATAAAGAGTTTGTAGATGAGGCGAATAAGCGTTGTGTGGCAGCACTTGCGCCAGGAGATGGTGCTGTTTTCTAGGCGCAATAAAGAATTTACTATTGTGTCTCTCCTTTATGTTAATAAAGATAGTGGTGTGAGATGTGGGGAAAAACAGATACCAGCAGATGATGTAATCAGGGTTTTTATTACTTATTGTATTACACTAGAAAAAGATAATGATTGGAAACTTAGAAAAAAGGAGGATATCTATGAGAGTGAACAGAATTTGGGTACCGTCAAATTATTAATCAAATTCTTGATTTATTATCAATTCCTATAAACCACGCGTTAGTAATTTTTAAGGATGGTAATGGGCTACTTGATTCTGTTTGCGTGAAGATTGTGAACGAATAAGTGTAGTCGACCATTAAGCCATTTGTTTCTACGTGTGGTGCTTATTATTTTATTAATGCAAACAAGAGGTTTGGACAAAACAAACTGCCTATCGTCGCTGGACAGATTTTAAATATTATGATGAGAAAGGCCAAGAAGTTAATAACCCTTGGACCTTGGGTAGAAATCTCAGAGGACCTTATGACTGCTAAACCTATTACTAAGTAGGTATTGAAACTTTATATTGGATGCATTATATATAGTAGATAAATATGCCTTTTTATTTGGAACTGCATTATGTCAGAGTATTTATTGTGGATATTGCGGATGTTGTAAAAATAAGGAACCTACAAATAGTAAGAATAGTAAGCCTTTAACTAGCGAAGTCCATAGTAAAAAATCAACACCTCCTTTAAAAATAAACCTGATAAGGTGATTGAACCTGGAACTGAGGATTTCTTTAATGAATGTTTTAGTGAGTTTAATGGTAAATATAGTAATTTGTTTAATAAGATTACAAATAAGGTTTTCATAAAAGAACTTCTCAAGTATTTAAAAGATGATTGTGTTAAAGACAGTGATCAAAAAGATGGTGATTTAGTGATTTAGAATTAGCTAAGAAGAAATAAAGTTTACGATCAAAATGGTACCATGAATAAAACATTAAAGCTTGATTAATTGAATAAAATTCCTTCTATTTTTGATCTTATTTCCAGGATAATTATCTTAAGTAAAAGAAATATATAAAAGTTTTTGTTTTTAAAAATATATTTGTTATACATCAAATATAAAACTTATGTTTAAAGTAAACAAAAAAGGGGCATGCCTAGTATTAGGTGTGTGTGGTTCAACAACTGTAATTAATGCATGCAGTAATAAGGATACGAAATGGGATAAGGAGGGTATTTCAAATTGGTTGAAAGATAAAGTAAAACTAAAAGATGAGAAAACTAAAGATAAAAATAATAAAGCATTAGGAGACATTGCTGAAAATATTTCTAAGAATGAGGATATCGATGGATCTAGACTTGCCGCTTTTAAGGCTTTGTATAAAGCTGCTAACAAAATTGACACATGGATTCTTGAAGGTGATAAGAAATTAATTGATGCTGGTAATAATCCTGACAAGAAGAAATATGCTGGGAAAAAAGCGTATCATATTACAGGTGAAAAAGATAATGAAATTGATATAGCCACGGAGGATTTTCCAAAAGCAAACTGATAGGTATTAATAATTTTGCTTACTAATTATTTTAAAGTTAAATTTTCTTCAATTCTATTAATCCTTGTTATATTTAATTGTTTTTTCTTATTTATTTATCTGACATTTTACATTTTATTTTACATTAAATATTACTAATCAAATTTTAATATAACTATTCATTAATGGCTTCTATAATTTTACTAGGACCTCCAGGTGCAGGGAAAGGGACTCAAAGATCTAAGTTGGTAGAAAAATATGGATTTAAAGAGATTATTCCAGGAGACCTTATGAGGGAGGAGGTGAGAAATAAGACTTCTGATGGAATTATTTTAGCTCAATATATAAATAATGGATTATTGGCTCCTCATGATTTAGTAATGAAGATTGTAAAGTCTAAGATAGATACATACTTTTCGCAGGGATTTAATAATATTATATTTGATGGATTTCCACGAGAGGTTGAACAATTTGAGGAGCTAAATAAGATTTTACAAGGTTATGATATATTCAAGATTATGGCCGTGTTTTTATTAAAAGTAAACAATGAAACAGTTAAAGAAAGGATAAAAATAAGAGGCTTGACTAGTGGTAGAGCAGATGACATATCAGAAGATGTAATTAATAAACGAATCGAAATATATTATCAAAAGACAAAAAGGGTCGTAGATGAATATAGAAAACTAAATTTACTTATTGAAATTGATGCTAATAAAGAAATAGATAATGTGTTTGAAGATATAGATAGTTTTTTGAAAAATTGTATGATTAAATAAATGGGACTGTCAGAAAATTTTATTGATAGAGTTGAGCTTTGTGTAAGGTCTGGAGATGGTGGTGATGGAGTAGTACATTTTAGGCATGAAAAACATGTACAAAAGGGAGGACCAGATGGAGGTGATGGAGGCAAAGGGGGTAGTGTTATATTTATAGCTAATAGTAGACTATCTACGTTAAATAATCTCAGATATATACATCATATTTTCGCTAAAAAGGGCCAAAATGGTGGTAAAAATAATTGTACTGGTAAGAATGCACAAGATGTTATAGTTGAAGTCCCCGTTGGAACAATATTATATAACAAGAAGACACGTGAAAAACTTTGTGATTTATCGTTTAATGAAGGAGAATATATTATAAAAGGTGGGGAAGGTGGGTTAGGTAATACACATTTTAAATCACCTACAAATCAGGCTCCGCTATATGCACAGAAAGGCCAAAATGGAATCGAAATGGAGTTGATATTAGAATTAAATATTTTAGCTGATGTTGGTATTGTAGGATTTCCGAATGCAGGAAAATCTACATTATTAACAAAACTAACAAATGCTAAAGCAAAAATTGCTAATTATGCCTTTACGACATTGTCTCCACAGTTGGGGGTATTAAAACATATAAGCGGTAGAGAATGTACTATTGCAGATATACCAGGGATTATAGAAGATTCATCATCTGGGAAAGGATTAGGTATTAGATTTTTACAACACATCAGACGTGTTAAATTGATAGTCTTCCTAATCGATATAAACGATGACACTGATAGGTCTATAAAAATATTACAGAAAGAAATGAATAATTTTGATCCTGAATTAAATAAAAAACCATATATTACTTGTATTTCGAAATGTGATTTAGTAAGTAATACAATACATAACGTTAAATATATTTATATATCGTCATTTACTGGTGAGGGAATTAGTACATTAATAGATAGAATCTTTGCTAATATTATGTAATATCTTTTTTGTTAAAATGTTTTATCCTCAGATAGTGGTGGTTTGTTAAATCTATATCGAACGCTAACATAATATCTGTATTTTTGATATTAAACAATATTGATTTTATCTATTCTGGTTGTTGTGGATGGTGTTTAGCTTTAGGATGGTTAGGTGGTTTAGGTACGAACGGTAGTAATGTGTCTAGATTAGGTAACCAAATATTTAATGGTATTGGTGAGGATAAGACGGCAAATAATTAAGAATTCTATAAAGAATCGAAATATTTAAGAGAAAAAGATGAGAAGGAACGAAAAGAAAAAGAAGAGAATATAATAAAAATGCCTTGTCATGGTATATGAATAAAAGAAATAATGCTAATCAACAATGAATAAGAGACATATGATCATGTGAAAAGAATAAAGATGGTAAATACTATATCAAATAGAAATTTAATAATATATTAAACGATAACAAAGAATCATTAATTACAAAAATTAATATTAATGATGATATTAGCAGGCTTAAGATCGATATATAGTTGAAGTTTGACGAATGTTATTATTTTGTTTTTAATAATCATGAATGTACATTGGGCGACCTAGTAAAATCACTTAGTTTATTAGATAAGAAATATAGAATTAATAAGGATGAACATTTTGGCATAACAGATTCAAATGGGTTATTTAAACCATATCGCTATATTAATTTATCAAGCGCTATTATGTACCGTTTTAAGAAGGATCATATTTTTAGGCCTTGTATATTCAATGGAAATTATGATGCATATACCGTTCCATATTTTGATGGAAATATCTTTTATAACAGGAATCGCAAGGAAGAAAATATTGATCAAGATCCAAATAAAAATGGTTTTAATCATCAACCATTTTCCACAACTGATATAGATAAATTCAAATTAATCCTTAAAACTTCATAATTTATTTAGGTAATTTATTTATTGAAGGAAAAGATTTTTATAATTAAGATATAGAATGTTTTATGAAAAGTATATTAAAAACTAAAATATTAGTTATATTGCTGGTATTAATTTCTATTAATTTTATATACCCTTGTTGTTGTGAAAAAAAGACTGGTAATGGTGGTAATAATGGTAATAAGTCCAAAAAAGAGCCATATCTTATGTGGGAGAAAAGAAGCGTAAAAACATCAGTAGATATCAAAACTGTTACTCCAGATAAAACCAAAATAATTAATAGTGTTGATAAGAAAGCCCCTATGGCTAAAGAAACAATTCCTAGCCTAAAGAAAAATCCATTAGATACGAAGAAGGTTGAAGAAGGCGAGAAGAAAAAGAAAGAGGAAGAAAAGAAGAAGAGAGAAAAGATTGATTTGATTATAGACGGAATAAAAAAATATATAAATAATAAGGACAAAACTAATCGTTCTTATGTGAAATATCCTTTTAATGTTTATCAAGATTATTGGACAGAAGAAATTCACCTTGGTTGGTATAATGGTGTTTTCCGTATTAAAAAATATGATAATATTGACGAATTATTGTCTCTGGTTCAAGGAAATGAATTTGATAAGATTAAGATTAAAATTGAGGTAAAGCATGCAGGTGTTTGTAATTATATTTTTGCTGATGATGTTGATTTTACGATAAAGGATTTGTTTGATTCTCTTAAAGTGCTTGATAAATCTTTATATCCAGTACTTTATGATAATGATGTTAATGAATATTTATGTGTAAAAGATATGAAGAGCTCAAAAAACAAGGAAAAATTGTTCATTGATTTAAAAAATGGGGTGTTGTATTTTGTAAATCCTGGACCAATTCCTGATTTATGTAAGGTTTTTGGTTTTACTGACGAAGGGGTTATAGAATATCGCCATGGGTGTTATTATAACATTATCTCGGGGCTAAAATGTAAAATTGAAGAATTTATAGAGCCCGTACTTACTAAGGGAAAAATTGAGAACCTTAAGCTTGCTCTTGACAAATAAGTCAATATATAGTTCTATCCTAATGTTGTTGATTTAGTTCATATTGACTATATTGTCACGTGTTAATTGTTATTTTTGAGCCATTATTACTTTATTATTTTTAAATTATTTTTCATACGAATACGAAGAAAATCTTAAAAAAATACGACAGTAGGATCAAAATCACCATAGAAAATATTATGGCTTATCTAATTGATTGTCTCAAAAAAGATAGTTCATGGATATAAAGATCAGCATCAGTGTATCATTAATCGACATTAAGAAAATGTACCATGATATAGAAATACAAGGCGAATACACATTAACAAATCTCAAAAAATCTCTCGAAATAATTGGTACAGAAGACTTCCGACCTTATAGTACTGAATGGCTATGCTTAAAATATACTTATCCTAAAGATAATTATACAAACTTCAGATGCTTTGTCAATTTAAAAAATGGAATACTTTAAAACATCGATTTACAATTTTTAGAGAGTGGAAATAATAATTTCCTCGGTAGAGTATGTTTGCATAGTAAGCGCAAAGATTATACTATAGCCCCATATTTCCACTACTATGAAGGAGATTATTATCTAGACATCACTGGATGGAGTAGAAAGAAATGTAATAAGCAAGACGATTGGTGTCTTGACAAATGTTATATCCCCTTCGATGAAGAATCTTCTCTTGATAGCGATTTTACACCACAAATATTCCTTCTTTTACCCTAGATAAATAAAATCAAGCTAATCTGCACAGCAAAATAATTAAATTCACAATAAAAACGAAGTGTAAAGAACCAATAAGGACAAGACCATCATAACCTAAAAGCGCATAAAAGAAAAACAAATTAAATAAAAAAACAATAAAAACACTACACTCTACACAATCTAAAATAGCAAAACTCATAAAAAACAGTTATATAATACTGGTAGTATTCAAAATAATCTATACAAAAACCACTAATATTACACAAATATGTGTTTATTAAAGATATAGGAAATCAAAGAAATTGCTAAATTAATCTGCTTTTTAATATAAGCGTTATAATATTTAGCAGATAATTTAACATATTTTTTGTCCTTAAACCTAAGATCATAATAAATAGTCTTATTAGAACTTTTATAAATATCAAAAATATCTAAATCCTTCTTAAGAATATCTTCTGATTTTTTATAAATTTCAACCATTTTAGAAAATATATAATCATTCAAATCATCTATTACTAATTTTACAGGAGCTATCTTATATTTTTTAAAAAACAATCTTGGAATCACATCCTCCCACATCTTATGAATACCTGTTTGACTTCCATATTTATAATCATCACACCCATCATAGTTCTCATTCAAGTGCAAAGGAGTACAAAAATCAGTAATATAATGAGCTAAATTAATACATTCTGAAAGTATTTTATTATCTATATCATCTCTATCAATATCACTTTCAACAACCCCTCTATCTGCCATCAAAGACTTCAACAACACAATTTTATCTATAATAACCCAAGGCAAATCACCATGTCTCTTTATATAACCATCAACATCTCCAACGTCTTTATACTTACCTGACTTTTTACCATCCAAAATCTTCTTTTTCAAATCTTCCCTACTTATATATCTAGAAAACTCACCAGGTTCATATGCATTTACATGGAAGAAATGCTTATATCTCTCACCAAGATCCTTCTTCTTCCTCTTATCAGGTTCAGCAGCGTTCATGACAAAATTTTCAAGCATCCGCTTCTTTTTGAAAACACTTAAAAATTTCTTATTCTTCTCACACTCAACTAAAACACGTTTATTAACAATCTTATGAACAAACGCCCCGAAGTTACAGAACAAAAGCACTATAACAGATGCAGATATTACCTTCACATATTATTTATAAACAAATATTGTAAATAATTAAAATTTTTCTTAACATAATCACAAGAATATGGCAATCGATATAAAGTTCAAGAAAATTTTATTTGGTAATAATGTATCACATGCACACAACAAAACTAGGCGTAAGTTTAAATCTAATGTGCACAAATATAAATTTTTTTTACAAGAATACAACTCATTCATAACGATAAAATGTCCAGCTTCGATGATGAGAAGTATTGAAAAAATGAAGAAACCATATTAATTACAATAATAAATAGACTATGGCAAAAAAAACAAAAGAGAATAGGAAACACATTGTACTAGAATGTAGTGAACAGAGACAAACTGGAATTCCAGGGATTTCTAGATACACAACTACAAAAAATAGGAAAAATTGTCCTGATAGACTAAAATTAATGAAGTTTAACCCGTACTTGAAGAAGTACACACTTCATGTAGAAGTTAAATAAAACTAAAAAATTTATACAAATATGGCAAAAGACGCAAGTAAAAAACCACAAGTTAATGTGGAGAAGATGGCTAAGTTGATATTCTTTAAGAAAACAAGTAAAAAATCTATCTATAATTTTGGCGAAACTCTGATGACATATCAAGAGGCAATCGATAAGGCAAAAGAAATAACAAAATAACAGTATTATATAGCCAATCTAGCCTTTCTTGATATATGCACATAAAAGTAGGTCTTGTTGGACTGCCTAATGTCGGGAAATCATCATTTTTCAACGCACTTACTGGTAGTTTTGTACAATCTGAGAATTACCCATTTTGCACAATTAATCCAAATATATCAAGGTTTATCGTAAATGATGAGCGAATAAATAAATTAGTAGAAGTAGATTGTCCAAATAACATTGTAAGTCCTACAATAGAAGTATATGATATTGCAGGATTAGTGAAAGGAGCCAGCAAAGGCGAGGGGTTAGGTAATTTATTCCTATCTCATATTAAGGAAGTCGATTTAATATTACATGTAGTTAGATTCTTTGATAATTCAAATATAATACACGTAGAAAATAGAGTCGACCCAATCAATGATATAGAAATCATAAACCTAGAATTAATTTTTAAGGATATAGAATTAATAGAAAAAAGAATACAGAGCGTAAAAAAAGACATCGCAAAAGGTATTAAAAAAAATGACGAATTAGATGTACTAAATAAAATTAAAAGCAGACTAGAAAACCCTGAATACATCAATGTACGAGAAGATTATCTAGACGAAAATGAAAAAAAGATGATCAAAGATTTACAACTATTAACACTAAAACCAGTTGTATATGTTGGGAATGTAGACGAAAATATAGATGACAATACACATTTGCATCTAAAAAATATTCCACAAACGGATATTGTATATATACCGATAAAACTAGGGGCAGACATAAATACACTCAGCAATGAAGAGAAAATCGCTTTTGATAGCGAAGTCAATAAATGGAATAAGTATATAAACCAATTAACAAAACTTATATACGAGAAACTGAATGTAATAACATTCTACACAAGCGGAAAAGACGAAGTTAGAGGATGGCCAATATACAACGGTACACTTGCCCCAAAAGCCGCTTCAGAGATACATTCAGATTTTGAAAAACACTTTATAAAAGCAGATGTATGTAAATTCAACAACTACTACAACAAAAAAAAATGTGGAGAGGCACCTGAATTTCTAACATATGGGAAAGACTACAAAATATGCGACGGAGACGTTGTTAACTTTAAAGTCGGAATATAAATACCAAAAATATGAAAGTCTTTTAATTATTTTTCGCGTATATTTATTAGCATAAAAAAAGGCTTACGTTATGGAGACCAGAAATGAATCTTGCTTTAATAAAAAAATAATCAATGCAGCGAATCATGATAAGAGTGTGATAGATTCAATATTAAAACAAGTAGAACAAAAAAGTTTAAATTTATTTAATAAGTTCCTAGTATCTGCTAAAATAACTGAAATTTACGACACATTTATAGTAGTTAATTTAAATGACAAGTACGACGCTACAATAAAAAAATCAGAATTGAAGGATGTCGAGAATCCAAAAGTAGGAGATTATCTAGATGTCTTTATAGAAAAATTGTACAACAAAAAAGGTCAATTAATAATATCTAAATCTAAAGGAAAGATCGTAAGGTCGTGGGCCAATGTATATGAATCTAAAAATAACAATCTGATTTTAGAAGTAAAAATTACAGAAAAAACACAAAATGGGTTCATTGGAGATTATAATACAATAAAAATGTTCATATCATTTAATCAGATAAGCAACTACAGTGAAGGAGACGATCTAATAGGAGAAAAATTAAATGTTATTGTAACAAAAATAAATAAATTCACATATAATGTCATTGCGTCAAATAAAGCCGTACAAGAAGTTAAGAGAAGTAATATTGAGCAGAATATAATTGAAAGAATAGAAGTAGGACAAATTATTGAAGGAATGGTAAGCAGTATAACATCATATGGTGCTTTCTTAAACATTGGAGGAATAGATTTTCTATTACATATTAATGAAATTTCATGGAAACATATTGACAGTCCGAACGAAATACTAAAAATTGGAGACATAATAAAGGTCGTGGTATTAAATGTAAACAAAGAAAGTGGAAAACTAAATCTAAGCTTAAAACAGTTAACTCCAAATCCATGGGACAAAATAATAGGAGAAAACAAAGTGAAAGTTGGAGATGTATATGAAGGGAAAGTAGTAAGTATAGTAGACTATGGAATATTCGTTGAGATACTTGATTGTATTGAAGGATTAGTCCACATGTCTGAGATAACATGGTCAGAAAAGAACGTAAAAATCACTGACTACGTAAAGCTAAAAGATATTATAAAAGTAAAAGTAATAAATATCGATCTAGAAAATAAAAGAATAGGCTTGAGCATTAAACAGCTAACAGAAGATCCTTGGTTGTCTGAAGAATTTAAGAAAACAATGGCAGAAGGTACCCAACACAAAGGTAAAGTTATTGATCTTAAGGAATCTGGGTGTATTGTAAAACTTGAAAACGGTACAGAAGCATTAGTACATACTTCAGACTTCTCATGGACTAAGAAAGTAACAAAAGTGTCTGAATTTGTTAACATTGGAGATGTAATTGACGTAGTTATATTATCAACTGATAATAAATTGAGGAGAATACTTTGTGGAATAAAACAAGTAACTGAAAATCCATGGAAAACATTTGCTAAAGAATTTGAAGTCGGTACATTACATAAAGGTCTTATTGTACACAAAACACCTAAATATAGTATCGTAAAACTAGAACATAACCTAGAAGGTGTATTATATAAAGACAAATGCGATGATGCAAAGAATATAACCAATGGATCTGAAATTGAAGTAAGAGTTATAGAATTTAATCCAGACGTACCAAAACTACATCTAGCTGGTAAGAACGTAAAAGTCACTAAGAATAACGAAGTAAGTGAAAAAAACAAAAAAACAAAACTAACAATAGGTGATATAGCAGATTTAAGCAATATTGGCGACATCTAGCTCCACAAAGAACTTTTTCACTAATTAAATAATATTCTTATTGTATAGTAATTTTACAAAGTTAAATAACGTCTTATCTCCATAGATATTACCAATTATCTGCACGCCAAATGGCATTCCGTCTTTATCGCAAGAGCATGGTATAGATATTGCAGGATAACCTGTTATAGATGCAAGAGTTGTCAAAATATCGTCCCAATCTGACCTTTCACTATCATGACTACCTATTTTAAATGCAGTTGTAGTCGTCACAGGCAAAACTATAAAATCGTATTTACTAAATATATCAACAAACCTATCAATAAAATATTTACGCAATGAAATACTTTTATCAATATACTTATTTACATCATTGGTTTCAAATAAATAATTCGCCAATAACAATCTCTTCTTCACCTCAAAACCAAACCCTTCCGACCTGGTATTTATCAACATCTCGTCATAACTTTTATAATCCATAGACCTATATCCATAATTCATCCCAGTGTATCTTGCTAAATTAGAATTAGCCTCAATGGTCGTTAGAGAAAAATACACAGCAGAACAATACTCAATTCTATCAAATACAATCTCGTCTAAAATAATGCTAGATCCTAATTTATTCAAAAAACTACTTATACCTTCCTTCACCTCCTCCTGCAAACATCCTAGCTCAATAGTATTTTTCAAAACACAAACCCTATAATACACCTTATTTTCAACATCTGAGCAAGAATGTTTACTCATAGACAAATCTGAGCTATCGCTTCTAGATATAACTGAAAATACATCAGAAATATCATCAATATGTCTACCTAAAATCCCAACTGTATCAAACGAAGAAGCATGTTCGATAACGCCAAATCTCGATATAACTCCGTATGATGGTTTAAACCCTATAACGCCACAATAGGAAGCTGGTTGCCTTACAGATCCACCAGTATCTGTCGCTAACGAAATATGACACATGTTAGCCTGCACAGCCAAAGAAGATCCACCTGAAGACCCTCCAGTCGTTCTAGAATAATCTAACAAATTATGAGACTCACCGTAAATACTATTTGTTGTACTACTCCCCATCCCAAACTCGTCACAATTTTGGTGCCCAATAATTAACCCACCCTCTTCAGATATTAATCTAACTACAGTGGCATCATAACTCGGGACAAACCCCTCTAATATTTTACTTGCAGCCTGTACAGGATGATCCATATAACAAAACAAATCCTTTAAACCTACAATCATTCCAGCTAATTTCTTATGTTTATTTTTTAAAATACTATCATTTATCCTCTTACGATTAACATTAATATCGTCATAATAAACCCTACAAAAAGCATTAAACCTATCATTATATATTGCAACATTACCCAATGCAATATCAACATTCTTATCAAAAGAACTAATGTCATTATATCTCAACAAATCATTTATTTTATCCATCTCTCTACCTTTAAATAATAAAATAATAATTTTTTTTAAAAACATTTTTTTATACAAACTAATATGAGGTGCTATACTATCTTTTTTATAATTTCAAGCCTATTTATCTACATAAACAAAAATATTTACGGTGGTAATAACAAAAAAAATACTGTTAATAATAAGAAAGAAAACGTAAAAATTAATGCAAATAATGTTACAGAAGTAAATACAAATGCCAAAGTCAATGAAAATAAAAAAAATACTAAAGATAACATAATTAATGAGAATAAAGAGAATAATATAAATAAGGGGGATAAAAAAAATAAAGAAGTTATTGCCTCAAAAGAAAGCAATGAGGGTATCTCTAGTGAGGGAAATATATCTATAAAAAACAATGACAAAAAGGAAGAAGATAAAACTCTATTAAAAAACAATGACCAGAAAACTGATATTCCCGACGACTTCCTATCTGATATTGACGAAAACTTTAATATGTTCTACGAAAGTAACAAACAAAATATACGAGATAATATCCCATTCACTATATCAACTTATAAAGAATTTATAAACTTCAATCTATATGTGAGAAAGAAAAATGAAGTACCAAATACATACAATAAAAGCATTCTAACATTGCTTAAAATGTCAAGTAGCTCAATAGATATTCTCTTTAAATTAAGATCAGTCCACAACAAAATATGGGGATCCTTGGAGAATAACCATCCTAAAAATAAATTCGTTAAATACGTTAAATCTCATTTCGAACCTTCTATTGGTTTATTCTATGAGAACAACTCACACTCAAATTACTACAAAATGATAGTAAAAAGTAAAAATAACGATGATATGAAAAAAGATATAACTGTAGATGTCAGTACAAAAATATTAAGGATCGGCCCAATATTCAAATTAACATGGTTTATAGACGATACAAGAAAATTTAACTCATCGTTTATGATAAGCGTAGGATGGCAAACTAATTTGTACTGGAACAAATGTTGCTGTCATTATAAAGATGTATGGCTAACAACAAGAACTGAATATGGAGGATTTGACGATAAAGGCTATAGTGAATGCACAACAAAAAAAAGTATTAATATACTCCCAGTATATTTGATGTTACATCTAGACTTCGGATATTACTTCTTCAAACTTTATATAAGGTTTTACAGTCCAATTTCCAAACAAGACAACATAACACACCCATTATACACGACTGGAGACAAAAAATATAACTATTTTGATTCTAAAAATACCACAATAAATGAGAGTAGCAATGAGAGGAAACTAATACTTAATAAATGGACAATGGCCTTTGGAGGTTCACTAACATTATAACACACCACAACTGAATTAAATATAAGTAGATATTAAATTTCACTATTTAACTATTATACTAAGTGATCCTGGAGAGAATCGAACTCTCATCAATTGTTTAGAAAACAACTACTCTATCCATTAAGCTACAGGACCTAATCTTCAAAATAATCTACCCTATATTTACGTATATCACAAAATTTCTTTCCATCTATATTTCTACGCACAAAATAATAAATTTCCTCACAAATATTAGAAATCCTTACAATTTTTATATTAGATTTAGAAAAACATTCATCAAAAACACTATCTAATAAAACAACCAATGCATTTCTAACAGACACTAGCAACTTCTGAAATTCAAAAATACTAATCTTAGTTACAACTCCATCTACCAACGTAAACAGATTATTATTACTTGCATTAATAATAGGATACACAATATTGTAAATATAAATATCTTTTAGATACGAATATACAGCTTCCAAAATATTAAATACTAACATCTTCTTATTTAGTGCCTGACATAAGCCAACAGAAAAGGAATAACCAACCCTTATGCCGGTATACGACCCAGGACCTACACTAACCCCAACATAATCAATATCATTTACACTAATACTAGCATTATTTAACATCTCATTAATATATGAAACAATAGAATTCGAACATAAGCGATCAGAATTAGTAAAACAACAAACCAAATTATCATTATGGAACAACGATAACGAGAAACTATTACTCGTGTCTACAATCAAAACAACACCCATTTACTATTTATCAATAACATTGATGTATTTAGTAGAATGCCTATCTAAAACATTCCTATCTGAGTGATAACCTTCAACATTATCTCTAACTATTCTCCTAAAATACATCAATGAATATGGCATAAATGCATAATCAGCAGCAGCAATCTCACTACACAAATGTTGCTTAGATATATATTCACCCATCGAACTAGCCTTAATCGAATCATAGTAGGTTCTACTATACCTTGGATTCCTATACCTAGAATAATTCATATTATCTCCAACATAGAGCATTGAATAATTACTCGGTAAATTATAATCAGCAATCCACCTACAGTTCATAATTTCAAAATCATATTTATTCATCTTCGCCAAAAATGTCCTACGATCGAGAAACTCAATTTCACAGACAACCAAACCGTCAAATACAGATTTAAAGTTATCCTGAACCGCAGTCGTAATACTTCTAAACAAAACGTCATTACTTGATAATATCGACACTTTTAGTGGTTTTTTAACAGAGTAACCAGCTTTCTTAATTAAATCAATAGCAATTTTTTTCCTTTCTTTCATACCCAAATTCACCCAATCATAATCCACAAACCTCTTCACTTCATCCTTGAACTCACCACCATATACCTGTTCATGAATAACTGAATATGAATTTGTAGCTCCTTTCAAAACAACTTTATTAATAGCATCCCTATCCAAAGCAACATTAAAAGCCTTCCTAACATTTATATCCTTAAACTTCTCACAATCCAAGTTAAAAACCATCCTCAACTGACATAGTACAGGAGTTTTCTTATACATACTTCCAAATTCCTTTACATAATCACTCTCCTCCATTATTGGAATATTAACATTAGTTATATGTTCATCTTTAGACCTAAACATATTCAAATCAGAAACAGCATTCTCAATCATTAAAAACTTCACGCGTTCAACATTCCCCATATTCTTCTTATCCCAATAATTATCTGACCTAACCAATTCAATAGAACTATTCCTAACCCAAGATACTATCTTATAAGGTCCATTTGACATTATAGATTCAATAGTAGAGAACGATTTTATACCATATTTTTCGATAGTTGCCTTATGTATAGGTAAAAATATTGGCAATGTTAAATAATGTAAAAACTCAAAATTAGCATGTTCTAACTCAAATACCAAAATATATTTATCTTTTGCGTAAACACCTAATTCGCTACAATCAAGCTCCCCATTGACTATTTTTTTAGCATTTTTTATATCATAAAGATTTGACAGATAAGCGCCTCCTAAAGTAGAAGGATTAACAGCTCTCCTTAATGCAAAGACATAATCACTAGCTGTTACAGTGTCTCCATTAGCCCACTTCGCTTCCTCAACCAAATAAAATGTATAAATCTTTCCATCATCAGAAATTTCATATTTTTTAGCACCAGTCAACCTTAACTTTGCATCAACATCATAATCAACCAGCCCTTCATAAATATCACTAGCAACACGCCAAGATTCAGCAGCATCAATCAAATGTGGATTCAATACAACATCAGCCCCAATATTTTCTACAAGTGTAACAACCTTAGAACTTTTACTGCCATAAAAAAACTTTTTTACCAAAAAAGCAAACAAAACCAAACCAACCGCTAAAACCAATTTTGTGTTCTTCATAGTAACAACCATATGTTATGGTTTAATAAATTTTTTTATAAAAACTTTATTTTTTCAAATAATCCTTATAACTAGAAGATATGAATATACACTTGCAAATATTTGAAAAAAAATGTGCTTCTGATTATAAGATAGATAAACTTACAAAATTCCGACGTGGAGACACAATCGAAGTAAAAACTAAGACGGAAGAAGGAGGTAAAGTGAAAATACAAACTTTTCAAGGTATAGTCATACAAAGAAGACATCCAGGAAGTACAAATGAAACATTTACAGTTAAAAAACTCGTTGGAGATATTGCAGTAGAACGAGTTTTTCACATATCTTCACCATCAATAGTTAGTATAAATGTAATAAAGAGTGGAATTGTTAAAAGGGCTAGATTGTTCTATTTAAGAGACAACAATTTCAAAAAGAAAATAAAAGTTAAATTCTTTTCAAAGAAGAATAAAGACAATTCTGATAATATAAGTGAAAACATAGATAATAACAATTCAGCAAACGTAAATTCAGATAACGAACAACAACCACTAAATGAGCAAGAGAATCAACATCCTAGCGATTGAAACATCCTGTGACGATACATGTTGTTCGGTAATAAGTGACGATATTATTTTATCAAATATAAGAAATACACAGAAAGTACATGGTAATTACGGAGGTGTAATTCCAGAGATAGCATCAAGAAACCATCAAGATAATATATCAAAAGTAGTAAACAGTGCATTACGGGCTTCTAAAATCAAAAAAAAAGACATCTCGGCAATAAGTTACACATATGGCCCAGGATTAAAAGGACCATTATTAGTCGGTTCAATGTTCGCAAAAGGATTTGCACTCGGACTAAATGTTCCAATAATAGCGGTAAACCATTTACACGGACATATTATAGCGAATTTCATAGATAAACCACACCCAAGATTTCCATTTTTATGCCTATTAGTCAGTGGAGGAAATACACAAATAGTAAAAGTATCTGACTACAACAAATTTGAATTACTAGGCCAAACACTTGATGACGCCATTGGTGAAGCATATGATAAAATAGGTAAATTACTTGGTTTTAAATATCCTGGTGGACAAAAAATAGATTATTATTCTCAATTCGGAAATGAAAATAAATTTAAATTTCCAAAAGCACATGTATACAATTACAATTATTCATTTAGCGGAATTAAAACAGCAATCAAATACTTCCTACAAGATAAAACACATAAATTTATAAAAGAAAACATTCAAGACCTTTGCGCATCCATTCAAAAATGTTTACTAGGAATGCTATTAGACAAGTTTATATTAGCCATAAAAGATACTAAAATAAAAGACATTGCAATCAGTGGCGGAGTAGCGTGTAATAATGGATTAAGAAACATGTTAACTGATATTAGTAGTAAAATGGATTTAAACCTATTTATCCCAGATCCACAGTATTGTACAGACAATGCAGCAATGATAGCAAAACTTGGATACATTAAATATTTAGATGGCGATTTCTCTGATATAAATATAGACGTAGAACCAGACTTAAAATACTGATATAAACAATAATCTAACAGCGACAACACTTCTTTGAACTACTTTCTTTACCATTACTGCCAGAACTACTACCTGTATTATTATTATTTTTCTTGCCAAGAGCAGGTGGCAGAGGACCTTTCGTTGGAGCACCAGTACGTTTCTTCTTAAAACGAGACATATCATCAGTACTTACCGGACCAAAACTTTTATCCGTCTTAATACTTCTAAGATCACTAGAACCTTTAAATACATATTTAGTTTCCATCAAACTAGTAGTAGAAGAAGGAACAGACATTTTAGGCAGCATAGAATCTACACCATCCTTCCTACGCTTTTCATGTTCAAGGAATGTATCATAGTCAGCAACAACATATTCCAATCCCTGTATTTTTGCATGTCCCAAATACACCTTACAACCTTCTTTTAAAACATAATAATTAGAATCATTCAAACAGCGGAAAAATACAACGTCTTTATCTGTCCCTAAAACATTTTTTTTCAATACATAAAAAGTACAGTAACACATATCCACATCATCCATATTTTTATAAAAATCATCTTTCCCTTTCATTACAAAAGATTTCCCGGCTTTAGTATAAAGAATGTAACCATTAAATTTTAAACATAATTTAGCATCTGGCTTACCATAACTACTAAAACAGTTCTGAATAAATTTCTCTAAATCTAAACTTGAATAACTTAACTGTATTTGTCCAGCAAATTCGACAGTTCCCAACACAAGACCAGCACCATCTGAGTCGTTAAATTCAATTTTCCCAACGCTTCTTTCAATATCTTTAAAAATACCATCAAAACAAAATCTTATCGCAAGCTCTATTTCCTCATTTTTAAATAATTCAAAAGTATCAAAATAATTACCAGCAAATGTCAAATAGATAGAAGTCAAAAAAACTTGAAAACTCTTTTTCATAACTTATAACTTTAATATAATCAAATACAATCAAATTAACAAAAACTAAAACACTAATATAAACAATAATCTTTTAACAGCAGCAACAACACCCCTTTGAGCTACTTTTTTTACCATTACTGCCAGAACTACTGCCTGGACTGTCATTATTTTTTTTGCCAGGAGTATACGTTACAGGTCCCTTCGTTAAAACATCAACATCTTTATTTTTTAAAGGAGTTGGAATTTTTGTAATCATCGTCGGATCAACAGTAGCAGAAGTAGAAACAAATTTTTTACTATCAGCCACTTCTAACTTCTCCAACTCTTTCATCAACCAATTGTTCTGCTTAATAACATCAGAAAAATTACAAGTTTTTACACATAAAGCATCATCAGATAGAAAAGAAGCATACACATTACAACCTTCTTTTAAGAGGTACACATTAATATCACCAATTCCGTTTACTTGAAAAAGTACAATATGATTAGTAGTCCCTAGAATACTTTTATGAATAACGTAAATAGTACAACCAAAAAGATCCACTTCATCTCTACTATACATCTCTCCATCACCTTTATTTTCGATAAAATCTCTCTTATCTTTTGTATATATGATATTACAATCATCAAATTTTAGAATACAATTTACACCATTCTTCATTCCACCTAGTTCACTTTTCGCAAAACAACGCTCTATAAACGCATTTAAATCAAATCTATAATAATTTATGTATGATGCAAACATGTTACTCTTAATCTTTACATAACTTAATAAATATTTCTTATTTTCAATTAAGTTGAAATCAATCTTAAAGCTTCCCCTCTCATAATTTAAGTACCAACATTCATTACTAATCACATCCCGCGCCTCCGGACTAATTTTTTTAAAACCATCAAAATACATACCAAATGCTAAATAAATAGAGAAACTAAAAAGAATCAAAACTATTCTCAAATAATTCATATATTAATAATAAAAAAATTAATCAAAAAAATATTAATAAGTAAATATAATAATTATTAACTAAAAAACAAATAGTGGTTGGTTCATCGCTTTTTTTAAAAGAGGAAAGTCCGAGCAACATAGAGTAGCCTACTTCTTAACGAGAAGGATATCCAATCGTGAGATTAGATATATAGAAAGTGCAACAGAAAATATACCGCTAGAAATAGTAAGGGTGAAATTAGTATGAGTAAGACAGTACTTGGATTAGTAGAAATATTAGTTCATTGCAAACCTTAGGTGTTGAAAGGTCAAATTTTGTTAGGGTTACTCGCCTGTTTGAAACAATGGTAGACTGATTGATGATATAGGTAACTATATTACTAGATAAATGATGGACGCAAATGTAAAAATTTAGTACAGAACTCGGCTTATAGACCATTATTTATTAACCTTAAAGTGGTAGAAGTAACTCAGTTTGGTAGAGTATCAGATTGTGGTTCTGACGGTCGCGAGTTCGAGTCTCGTCTTCTACCCAAATAAAAAAATCATGATAATAAACTTCGTTAGTGGGAACCCAGGAAAAGTAAGAGAAATCTCAGATATCATAAAAAATTCCATATCTAACATAGAAATTAGACAGTTAGATATGGACCTACCAGAATACCAAGGAGACTCAGAATTTATTGTAATAAAAAAACTAGAGGAAGCTAGAAAAAATGCGGGAAATATTGAAGGAGCAATACTAGTAGAAGACTCTTCATTATTATTAAATGTATATAAAGGGCTTCCTGGACCATATATTAAATATTTTCTAAAAGCAGTTGGGCCAGAAGGAATATATAAAATGGTAACACCATACGAAGATCACACCGCAACAGCTCAATGTATTATGGGATTACAGTTACCCAATGACGAGCCAAGACTATTTACAGGTAAAACAGAAGGAGAAATAGTAAAACCTAGAGGAAATAATGGATTTGGGTATGACACTTGTTTCCAAATTAATTCAATAAACAAAACATACGGAGAAATAACCGAACAAGAAAAGAACGAAATAAGCCATAGGATGAAAGCAACAAAACTAATGATAGAATTCTTAAAAAATTTATAAAATAACGGAATAAATAGATTAACACTAGTTTTTAGTAGTGCAACATTAATGCCATTCACTACTAATATACATGTATCTTTATAAATATATTTTAGAATAAATACACGTGTAAATTTTTATTTTTTTGTAAAAGTAAAAATTGTGCCATAAAAAGAGGTGGGGCAGAAGCAAAAAGTCAAATATATCTTTAAAATCTAATGGACGATCTTATGATGAAGAATTAAAAAAAACAATAAAATTATACCTTGAAGGTAATAGTTTTAGAACCGTTGCAAGGATTTCAAATATTTGAATAAACACATGTATAAAATAGATAAACGAGTTTTCTTAATAGTTTTATTTGAAT